>OHEV01000503.1_pt1 | contig 22025 bp, 44 predicted proteins | sample 1567331 | NCBI WGS metagenome assembly OHEV01 (sample SAMEA3879561, study PRJEB24766) | human gut metagenome | biome: human-associated habitat; feature: feces | place: USA | collected 1985/1987 | reverse complement strand
TAAATCACTATTCATTTTACTAACCCCCCTTTGTTATTATGTTATTAGTATGATACTAATATTTTACGATGTCAACACCTTTTTTTTAAAAAAACACCCTATTTTTTAGGGTGTTTTTAAAAAATAGTTAAATGGATAAAATTAAAAAGCTAGAACCGGACGAACGTATAGGTTACTGCTCTTATAGTAGTTGCTCCTGAAACCGTCACCCATCCACAAATACCACGCATGGTTACTTGAATACTCGGTAGAGGACCAATAAAAAGCTTTATCATCCAAAGCTTCACCTCCTGCCGCAATAAAGGCTTTGTTCAAAACTTCTTTATTCTTGTAGATTGCGTCGAGCTGCCGCAGATTAGGCATTTGCGCAAACTCTTCTTCACATTTGCGTTTGCCGTCCCACCAATCAACATTTTTAATATCTTTCGTAAGAACTAAAAAAGCGTGGTTATCATCTTCAACAACGGCAATCCCTTTAAGCTTCTTTTCCGGATTAAACTCTGCGCTGTTTGTTCCGTCCCAGTAAATAAATGTTCCTGTTTTCATTTTTTCTCCTTATACTAAAAAAGTTAAAATAAATATTGTTGTTGAATATCCGCAAAAAAATCCAATCAAAAAATTGTCTGCGTTTAATACTCTTTTTTTTCGTAACGGCGCGGTGGCTTCAAATCTTAATAAATCATTCATTACTTGGCTGCCTCTGCAAATTTACTAACTTCCTTTGTTATTATGTTATTAGTATGATACTAATATTTTTCAGTGTCAACACCTAATTATAATTTTCTTTTATTTTTTTTAGAGAAACATCGTAACAATCTAAAAATGAATAAGGAATTTTCATATTTCCTTGCTTTAGCATCAAAACAAACGCCGCTTTATCTGGCCTAAATTCAATAACTCCTTCAATATTTAATGCTGATGAATAAACGATGTCGTTATTATATAGCTTATTGCCTAATTTATCTTTTTGGCCTGAAAAAAAATCTACACAATAATAAGGCGATTTACGACGGTCATATGTGTTTAATTGCTTATTATTACGCTTTAAATTCCCCTCTGGGCTAAGATAGTAACCGCAATAATATATCTTTTTCAAGCGTAGTTGATGCCCAACACGGCACAATTTAACAACTCTATAATCCATTTCGTAACACCCTAATTTCTTTAATTTTTTTTAAGCAAACTTCCCGGTTGCCTGAATTATTATACAAGAAAAGCGCCAACTGTTCCGGCTCGGTTACTCCGATGCACTTTAAAAAATGCTTCTCGTTGCCGTCGATATGTAACATTTGATGACAAACAGGGCAAAGCGGGAGTGTAAACTTATCGTCTGACTTCGTCCCCATTCCTTTACTTTTAACCTTGGGGAAAGCGAACCCCTCCCAACCTTTGGCCGCCTCCAAATATTCCCGCCTAACCCTTAATAAATGGTGATGCGTCGGCTCTTTTCCGCAGTTTAAACATATCAAACTATCAATAAATTTTAAATGTTTAGCGCTCATAGTCTGACACCTCCAAAATTTTAAAAAATAGTTGCGGGAAATCTTCGTCTTTTAAAACAGATAAATAGTCTTTTTTACCAAGCCAAGCCCGGTTAAGTCCGTACTCTCGGCAATAAAATTTATAAACATCTAATGCTTTTTTTACCTCTCCAGCAGCCAAACGATAAAGGTCAGGGCAGGCTCCCGGCATGAAAGCGCGTAACGATGCTTCGGGCACTATCCGGCTAACATAACAAACATAAGGGCTTATGTCCTCTTGTTGTTTAAGCTCATGCCAAAACTCAACTTGCTTTTTATCGCCAAATACTTGGCTATTATCAAAAGATTTTGCGGCATTTATGGCTTCGCAATAAAAATAAAGCTGTATATAAACCTTATACTTGATGAAGAAAAGACGACAATAATCGTTAAAATCTCCTACGCTGGCCACTGTCTTTAAATCGATTAACTGCTTAAGCCTTAAGTAGTCAATGCGCGCCTTACATTTTATATCTTGATAGGTGAAAAATATAGAAACTTCGGGATAACCGCCCGTAAATATATTGTCGTCGAAAATTTGCCCTTTCGTCTTCAAATATTGGATAATAAAATACATTTCGTTAAATTCACTAGGCGTTAATACCTCTTTTGTCTGCAAATCTCGCCATTTTTTATAATCTTTTGAATTTTTAGACAAGTTGTCTATTTCGTCAGGCATAACGCAATATTTTTTATAAAAATTTTCAGGCTCTAAAATATAACTGTGCCACATTTTCCCCGCCAGCATAGCCGGGCTTGTTTTTTCCTCATATAGCGGATTCAAGCGGGAATTGAACCAATATTTAACCGGGCTTTCAAGTATTTTTTTCATACCTGAAAAATCAAGCCTTTCGGCATCCGAAAAATATTCATTTTCCGACATATTAAAATATATACCGTCTTTGTGCATGTTTTACCTCTCTTTTTTTAATTACACTTTTACAAATAATCTTTTTTTTAATAATGTCAATAAAAAAAATGGTTGATTATTATTTTTTTTGGTTTAAATTGGTTTTTGTAATAACTTTTTGGAAAGGAAAAAAAATGAATAATAATATAAATCCCCTAGATATTAATGCGCAAATTTTTTTAGACACGGCAGAAAAAACCACAATAGACAACGAAGCCGACAATTTAAATGCTTGCCAGTATTTAAAAGCTGTTAATGATTACAAAAAAACGCTTGACTTGCAAATTGATACGCTTGAAAAGCCGCTAAAAACTGAGCTAAAAAAAATAAAAAATCATTATGACGTCCCAGTTAATTTACTTAAAAAAGCGGATAATATCTTACGCGACAAGTTGTCTAACTATGCAACAGTTAAATTTCATGACTTATTAAATGAACGCTTGGCACAAAAAGCGCAGCGCGAGGATGAAGCTTTAAATTTGGCGCTTGAGCTTGAGCAGCAAAAAAATGCTGATTATGACGAAATCACCAAAGAAGCAGTTGTTAAGACTTTGACGGCTAAGCAAAACAAGCTAATTGATGACACGGCCGATATTGATGAAGTTAATATATCAAATGAATATGTCACATTTCGCCAATTGTGGACTTTTGATGTGGTCGACATTTCAAAAGTTCCGGCCGAATTTATTACAATTGATACAAAGGCAGTCAACGAGGCAATTAAGGCCGGAGCGGTGGAGATTGACGGCCTGAGAATTTATAAGAAAATTATTCCGTCGTTAAAATAAAAGGGGGCATTATGAAAAAAATACAATTTTCTATTTGTGTCGATGAAGACACGTTAAAAAAGATTGATAAACTGGCCAACAATGAGGGACGCAGCCGGTCGCAAATGATTTTATATATTTTGAAACTTTTTTTAAAAAAAGAGGGGAGCGAATAGCTCCCTTTTTTATTGCACTTCATGAAGTTGTTTAACGCACTCCAAAGCGTCCATTGTGGTAACGATTGAGTAGATACAATTATTTTTAGCGTGTTTACTCGCGCAGCCACTTAATAACATCATCAGGCAAAGCAGTGTTGAGACAATCGCAATCTTTATTTTGCGGTTTCGCCTCTTTTTTTCGCAATACGGCGATTTTCTTCTCGGTGCAAATAGATTTTTCATTTTTAACCTTTCTTTCTTCCTCTGTGGCAGAAAAAGCGGCTTGCTGCTCTATTCTTTTTCCTTTCTCAAATTGCCAAAGCTGAAAAAGGATTATATTCGCGATTATTGAGGCCAAAAATATTTTTTTCATAAGACATCCAGAATTTTAATACTTATCGCTTCGGCCGCTTCAAATTTGTTAGAAATTAACAAATATAAACATTCCAACAATATACATATTATTACAGCTCTTGTAAATTCAACGCCCAGCTTCATAATATCCCGCAATAAAATAGATGATTGCCAATTAAAAAATCTGCTTTTTTATTTTTAGCCCACTTCGGCAAAACATTAACGGTATGATAATGGCATGCACCACATACAACGTCTTTCAATTCCCCGCTAATATATTTTTTTGCAATTTCTAAACATTTTGAAAATTGCGCGTCTTCAGTTGTTACGGATATAAGCTTTTTAAAATTCGGGTCGCTTTCATTCCAACAAGAAAATTGATGAAATTTTGAACCCTTTACACAGAATTGACATGTTTCTGCGATTGTTGAGCCGGAAAACCATTTTTTTGCCTTGTAGCGGTTTAAAATTACGGACGCAACAGCCATTTTCCCCAAATCTGTCTCGCCTCTGGCCTCTCCGTAAATAGTGCGCGCTAAAATATCAATGTCGTTTTCTTTCATTTTTTAAATTGTCCTCTGCAATTTTTGCTTCTGCCCGCTCTTTTCTTATGCGATACACTAAATAAACAATAGTTGCGATAAAGATAAACACACTTTGAATTTGCGGCAAATATTGGATAATAAGGGCAACCGCTGCCCCTGTACAAATTGTGAAGCAATTATTATTAATCATTTTTCGACCATGTTAACCACCTATTAAAAGGGTTTCATAAAATTTTTAAAATGTCAACAAAAAAGGGAAAGTTAAATACTTTCCCTTTTGAGGTCGAAACATACAACGTTTATATATTACTTTGTTTCTTCTTTTTTGTCAACGCCAAAGAAAAGTTTAATTTCTTCGTCTCTCCATACAGGAAAATCCAGCCCTTCAAAATTTACAGCTTTCAGCGCTTCCCACTCAGTTCGTGCGGACTCCATGTCTCCGGCTTCGATTGCTTTACAAAGCGGAGATTCCGGCCAAGTTTCTTTTTGGATGAAGTGCATAATTGACAATAAAGCTTCTTTCTGGTTTTCCGACCAATCCCCGGCCGGGAGTTCAAACTCGGCTAAATGGTCTTTTAAAATCTGGTCAGCCTCATCTTGAGTTACTTCGTCGCCCTCTTGGACAAGACGTCCATCTTTAAAAGTCTTAGGATATTGCAAAATCCAACATCCAATAACCCAAAATGTATAATTAAACCCTTTGTATGAATTTACGGCTTTCAAGAAACAAGGCGTATATTTTTTAATCATCTCAAAAGCTTTCATCTTTTTCTCCTTATCTATATTTACGTAAATATTGTAATTTTCCGTACCCGTTAACTGAACCGGTACCGTAACCACCCCAAACAGATGCGCCGTGATGTGACCCTGAACTGTCGCCACCGTTCCCGCCTCTGTTCAATTCTGGCGGCTGTAATAACTCAATATACCCGTGTCCGTTTAATATTGGGGCATCTGCGCCACGGCCGCCGCCTGACGCGGATGCAGAATAACCAGAATTACATTGTATTACAGTCAGCCAATTATCCGGAGTGGTCAAGTCTGATATTTGAAACATTGAAGCTTGTTCTCTTGCCCCAACTACCATACGTATATTGCAAGGCTTGGCTATGTAAGCATCGCCGACATAACCAGCGGCCGACCCTGAATAATTAGTTCCCAGATACGACCAAGTTGTCGGATTGCCGCCGCCTATGCAATGAATTTTAATAACTCCCGGCTTTGTCATTACGCCGTTAAAAATTTGCTGCACGCTTGGATTTGCAACCTCTCCGATGACATACGAAGGCGCATATGCTTGAACGTCAAATACTTTTTGACCATTTAAATACGCTTGGCCTATCGGTTTCGAAACAATTTCTGTTTTTTTATTACGCCAAAAAGGGGAGCCGTTAACGTTTATTTCTGTTTTGCCAAGATAAATTTGAGCGCGAAAATATGTGTCACTTGCTTGTCCGTCGTTACCTATCCAAGTTTGAGGCGTATTAATTTTATAGAGGCTTATTGTGTTTTCAACGGCGATTTCTTCTTTAAAATCTTTATCAACTGTCTTTTTCATTTGTACAGTATAGCGCAACCCCGTATATTTAACGATTACGTCATAAACATTATAAGGGTCCATGCCTGTCTTACCTTTTGCATTGACTAAATCCCAGCTTGTACCGTTTGAGCTTACAAACAATGCTATTTTGCGGTTTAAAATTGCTAATTTTACACTTTTATAATTTTCCGCAGCGCCAAAAATATATTGGTTTTGATTTAAATCGCCAAGCTCGAAAGAAAATCTGACTTTTATCTCCCAAGGGTACGCCTCGGGGGTAAACGGTGGAATTTTTAAAAAATTGGCATTTGAAAACCCCGTTACATTGTTCCCGTTTATTGTTGGGCTTCCGTTTACTTCAAAATTGTTAGATGTTAAATTAGCGGTTAAATATAATCCACTTGCGCCGTATTCTCTTATTCTTTTACCCCTATAATACAAAGGCATAGTTAATTCTCCGGGATGCAGTAAAGAACGTTTAAATCACTTCCGGCTTGATTAACAAGCTGAATTTTATAATTGCCAAAATCCCAAACAGCTTTTGCGCTTGGATAATGTGTCGTGTCAGATGATGAATTAACAACATCAACCCTATTTTCAACAGCTTGCAAATAGGCTTTTAAATATATTGCCATTTGCAAACAAGTGGCCGAATTAGTAACGGCTCCAGTAGATACGGCTAACGCGTAGCTATCCTCTAAATTTGCTATACGTTCCAAATCACTAATTGTCTTAACTTGGTCAATATTAGGCATTGTCTGGGTTCTCCTGTGTATAAGTAAATTCTAAATATGTCCCGGCGTTTGTCATCTCTTGCAACATATTCGCTAATTGCCGGTCAGTTATGCGCGCAATTAAGGCCGTAAATCCTAAATAGTCGCCTGCTTCGGTTGTAACATAAAATTTATATTCTTCATCGACCCATAAAAAATATTCAACATTACGCGCAATAATGCCAATTTTTATATGTAAAGGATTTTTCTCGTCGATTGTAATCGTAGCATTTGAGCCAAAAATTGAATATAAAATTTTACAATAGGCATCTGGCGTCCCAATAAATTCTTGAGCTTCTATTATAGTGTAAAATGTTGAAATGAATAAATTCTTTTCCAAAATATTATAAATCGGGACAATTTGTTGATTGTATAATGTTCTCCCCAATTCTGGCGATTTATAAAAATTATCATAATAGGCCTTTAAGTCGTCCATGGTTGGCTTAAGGATTTTTAAAAACGTTTGAAAAAAACGATTTGCGTTTTCGTCATTCTGCGTAAAAAGTTGATGTCTATACTCTGGATTACTCATCTATAATTTCGGCGTTGACCGTCCCTAATACGATTTTTTGATTATATGCCGATTTAAATACTTCTCCAGTAAAAGAACCAGAACCATTTTGATAAGTTACCGTAATGGACGAACTCCACGGCAGTTGTTCTTTGCAAAGATAACTATCGGGTTCAAAATCTTTTCCCAATCGATAAGATTGATTAAAAAGTTCCCGAAAAAGATTGTTAATTTTCACTTCGGCCGGGATAAATTCCGTTGTATTACGCGATACTGTAATCGCAATTTTTATGTTAAATGTTAAGACTGTCGGGATTGCGTAAGAAATCGGGAATTTTTGCCCGTTGATTCCCGTAAAAAATCCAGTTTCAGAACCTGAATAAACGAGGCCAGTAGTAGCGCATTGGCCTATCTTATTAATAATATTCTGTTTTAAAGTTTGATAATCTTCCGCCGATGTGTCCACATCACAAGCAATATCACAAGTTCCGCGCTTATCTGGTGTAGTAATTGGTGCGATTGAGGCTATAACTCCCAAATCGTTCGCTAATGCCTGCATGATGCCGTTAGGTGATGACTTAGGATATTTTATTTTGTCATTGACATATATAACATAATCTTGCGCTTTATTGCCGATTTGACTAATCCCGTTCTCAACACCTTGTGCGATTTGCAAAGCAGGATAATAAAGCTTATAGATATTACTCCCGACGATAGTCTCGGGGGTATATGTTTCGCCGTATTCTTCGTTTACAGCATTTACTAAGTCATTGACTAAATCTTCGTTAGTTCGTGGACTATAACCATTTTCGACGCTAAAACTCATTGACTTACTAATCCTTCTAAATCTTGTTCTTCAGCAAAAAAATTAAATACGGTTTCAAATATTCTATCGACCTGTTCAACCTTCGTTATGTTTATGCCATTTTCTACCAATTTATTAATGGCATACGATTTAAAAGTTTCTGTTTGAATAACAACGTCTGGGTCTATAAATCGTTTTAAATCAATTCCAAAATTTGGCGCATAATATAAATAACCCTCTTGAGTGGTCAATAAATTTTCGCCCTTATAAACGATTGTGTCGTTAAAAAATGGCATCCCGTCGCTGTCGAAGTCAACATCTTTCATTTTAATTCTTTCTGCAATTCATCAAAATCCTGTTGAATGGTCGTTAAATCTTGAATTTTTTTGAGCATATCCGCCTTGAATGTTGGCGCGGTAATTTCACCGCCTCCGTTACTGGCATAAATTTCGTTACTAATTAATAATATCAAATCATTTAAAAATTGCAACAAGTCTTTATTAACATCAATTAGCTTGTCAATATCGGGGGAAGTATTCGGAATATAAATAAGCTTATCCTCAGCAAACACAACAGCCCCGGAGCTATCTCCGCCCAGCCCCAAAATTTCGCAGCCTGTTACGGGTTTCCCCTCAATCAACACTTGGCCGCCTGTCACATTTGCGCTAAATACTTTCATAATAAAACCTTTCAATTGCATAGCGGTTAAATTTGTAATCCCAAAATGCTAAAAATCCGCTCATCAATTTTAAATCTTTTGTTAATGTATAAGCTTGCGGCAATTTCGGGCTATTCTTATAGATGCCTTCGCCATAATCAGCGATTACATCGGTAGCCGTTGCCAATAGTACGCTTGTTATACTTTGGCTACTTAAGTCAAACGTTAACTTATTGCGCGCCATTACTTCGCTTTTTTCTCCCGTGTAATTTGAAATAAAAGGAATTAAGCCATATAACCAGCCGGCAAAGCTATAATTTGGAAATTCGGCTAATTCTTTAAATGTGAAATATTCACCGTCTCTTACTAGCTCAATATTGTTTAAACGTTGCCATATATCTAGTTCGTTTATGCTTTCCGGCTGAAACATGTAAAAACCGTTTATGCAATTAATTAACATCGAGCATCCCCCACCATACATTACGCCCTTCATCAATCCAAATTACATTTTTTTTCAAAGCATAGGGATTTATCCCATTTGTTCCGGGGAAAATTATTTCCCCATTAATCAATATGCCGTAATCTTCCCACTTGCATACCATAAACGAAAGTTCGGATAAGTCTTGAAATTGCTTAGTATAATAAGCTTGAGGAACTCCAAGAGCGTCGAAATCGTTTAAATTAATCAATTTATAAGCGGCTATTTCCATAACTTAACCTCTTGGAAGTAAATTAATAACATTATCAACTTTATCAAGTACAGTCGCGGTTAATTGTTTGGCCGGAACGCTTGAAAACGTCATTTTAACTAAATATTGATTAGTTCCTTCTATTGTAGATTTACTATAATCTGTTAAATAGCCACGCAACATAAAACTACTATCGTAATATATTGTAATAAAATAGCTCATGTCAGTTGGGTCTTTACTGTCTACTAATTCATAAACTTTCGCAGCTAAGCTAGTAAAGGTTGTTCCGATAGCATTATCTTTTATAATGCGCAAAGTCAAAGTTAATGATTGGATAACTTTGCGTTGATAAGTTAGCCCGCCTATAGTTTGGCTTTCGATACGCACGGCATCTTTAACGTCGTCGGCCATTATCCCGCTTATTTTTTCATCTAAATAAATAGGAACGACAGCAGGTAAGCCAATGCTCCCAATGCTTAACACGCTTGGAAAAGTGAAAATAATTACTGGTGCTTCTCCGCCTATCATCTGAAAATATCCTCTTGCGCTTGTTCGTATTCTTCTCGTGTAATTTCGCCCCTATAAAATTGAGACTGTAAATCTGAAAGCCTTGTTAATTGATTATATATGCTTTTTACACCATCCACAAGCTTATTTATGCCCGATACCGTCGCGGTTTGTGCTTCGTACATTTTTTCTTGAACCGTCGCGGCGTAATCGTAATTTGATATAAGCTTATTCTCATAGCCCGTTTCGACCCGCTTAAATCTATCTTGCCGACTTAAAACATCCGGCGTTATTAATGAGCTTCTGAGTTGTAAATTGTCATATTCTCGCCGGAGATTATTAATCATCTGTTCGCGGCTTGCCATAATGCCGCGTTGTATCATTTCATCAAATTTTTCATCATCAATCCCGGCAAATGCTTTTTGTGCTAAACTGTTCAAATCGACAGACAACAATTTATTAATGTCAGCAGCTCCAGATTGGCCAAAAATTCCCTCAGCCGCTAATTGCCGCGTTTTAGGGTCTGCGGCTTGAAGTGATGAAAGAACTTGTAAAAATGTATTGGCATCTGCACCTTGACCGCGGAATTGATTTAACGGGGTATTAAAGCCCCGATTTGTTTTATTCATCGTTTCGCGGAATTGCTGAAAAAGAGCATCAAAATTTTTTACGCCGGAAAGCTCAGATAATCTTGATAATTTCCAATATTCAGAAGGTAACAAATTTTGGGCGGCAGCTTGCGCCTTAATATCTTGATACTTGTTTAATGTCTCATCAATAGAGCTATTTAAACGGTCAATATCGTTAATCATAGCATAAACGGCGCCGGTAATTATGCCCGATATGCCTAAGCGTTTCAATCCTCGTTTAAGTGAGGTGTTAAATTTTTCGGCGACGTTTTCAAAACGGTTGTTAAGATTATCCTCAATCTCTTTCGCGTCTTGCTTGTCAAGAACCGTTCTAATCTTAATTAAATACTCTCCCGCCACTTCTTCACCTCTAACAAAGATTTATTGACTGCTTCTTCGAGGGTAAAATCCCCGCGTGTTTTCATCAGCTCGTTAACAGCCCCAACGATGTCGCCGCTTCCGTTTGGTATCTTCTTCAATTCATTTTTCGTTAAAAAAAAACATCAATTGATAAAATAGCCATACAGACATCAATAATTATATCAAACAGTTCTTTAATTTCAAGATTGGCAACATTCGCAGGCTGATAGTGTATACCGTTTTTGTCTTTCGCAAAAGCAACCAAGGCAAAAATTTCTTTTTCTTCAATCCCAGCAAAATAAAGAGAAGTGCGCAATATTTCGCGCTTTTCATCCTCTGCCATATCATTAAAGCGTTTTAAAAATTCTGCATAAGTTTCTTTTTCTTTGCGAAATTCTGGCAGCATATAATAAGACAGCAAAAGGGTCTGTAATGCCTTAAAAGCATACAGCCCTTTTATGCCTTTTATGTCTCCCGCTTCAATCATTTAACGACCGGCTTCAAATTGAACGTTTCAAATGTCAATTCTACATTATAAGTTTCTTCGCCCTCGGCAATGTTAAGCTGCTGCGGGAAGTGGGTAATAATACAGTCTTTTCCGGTAAAATTTTCTCCGGTCATGCTGTCGATACAATACACATCAAGCAGAGTTTCATTTTCATATGCATTTTGCAAAATCTGCATAATTTCGGCCGACAAATTCATGACGTTAAATAAAACGCTATCGGGCATCTTTGAATTTTCTTTGTAGACGAAACCCACTTTATTTTTTGAATTTGCCCCGCGCGTCTTGTGTTTGCGCTCATTACGGGTCACTGTAACGTTATCGACGTCCAAAAACTCGTAATCAACGCCATTGTACACAAAGCCGTTTTTGCTTCTCCAAAGTTGAATTGACATTTATTTACTCTCCTTCGCTCATGGTTGAGACAATGCGCCATGTCGCTTTAGGCTGCGGAACGTTCGCCGCTGCTGACATAACAAAATTATTTTGGTCGGCCGTCACTGCAATGCTTCCTGCCGAAATTTGCCCGCTTTCGATGTACTTATCAATAACCTTCTGTAATTGATTTTCCAGCAACGCAGCTTCGGCCGTTGTGTAATCTGGTTCATTCAGATTAAGCCAAGTTAAAGCGCTTCCCTGCAATTTTGTAATCAATTCTTGATAAATATAAGGCGCGGCGATTGCAACAGCTCCAGAGTTTCCGCCGCAAACAAAGAACGCTAAACGGTTGCCGTACTCTGGCGATGTTAATACGAAACTTGCTCTTATTTCAAATAAATCATCTGCGGCATCCAGCGAATTAACGTTGTCGCTGTAATCCATAGCAATATATTGTTGGTTAGTCCATTTATTTTTTTTGTAGGCCAAAAGAGAGCCGAAAGCTTTAAACATATTATTTCCGGCGGTTTCTTCTGCCTGATAAAAAGCACAATGGTTTTCTTTTTTAACGAATTCTTCAATAACGCTATCATTACTACTTGAAATCCCGACTACTCCGTCGAACCCTGTCGGCAATGTTAAGCTTTTAAGTGCTTCATCGCCGAAGGCCGGGTCAATCAAGATTGTAAAATAGTCAAATTCTGACATATTGGTAATTGCGGCGCTGTCAAGCTTCAATGCATCCATAGGCAAAGCAAAGAAGGACGTTAAACCGCCTTCAATTAATGACATTGGCGCGGTTGTGTCAGTTATAGCGGCCAAGTCCGACGCATTCGTTACCTTGATAACGGTTTTTGGCGTTTCAGTAGTCTTTTGTTTAACGACAGCTAAAACATTATGGAGCCGCTGCGTTGAGGGGGACGGAATAGGCGTAAACCGGTTCACCTTCATAACATATTCAAGTAATACATCATTCATTTTTTAAAAACTCCTTTTATTAAATTTAAAACAACCTCAACACCTTTTGTTTTTTTCGCCGGGTCATAATCTAGGCTTACTGTGTAAAACATTGGGATTGAAGTTTGGCTAAAATAACCCTCATAATCAGGGAATTTTATATTTTCTTCTTTTCCCAAAACTAAAAACCGGCTGCACCTTTCCTTTAAATTATCTTTTTTCATTGCTTCGCGCAACCTATTTTTAAAAAATCCGTTGGGGTAACCCTCTTTTGTCCCCCACATCCCAAGATTTAACCGCACAGTAAAACGTTGCCGACCATATTGCACATTTTGTTTTACCTCTTCAATATCGGCATAAATAGCGCCTTGTTCTTTGCCGCTGTCAACGCTGGCATAAATTATCTTTTTTACGCCGAAAATTGCCCTTAAATCATCTGTCAGCTTATTTTTGTACATTTCTTAAAAACCTAACTTTTATATTTTTAAAAAGCTGTCCTGTCGCCATAAGCAGCTGATTAAATCCTTTTTCTTTTGCCGTCTTTTGAGAGTTGCGGCCATAGTCTCCCCGCAAAATTGGGTTGCGGATAACTGCTTGAATAGCGTTTAAAATTCTCTGTTGGTTTCCTTTTCCGTTCAAGTTATCCACAATAAAATTAATAACCGCCAATAAATCCGCATTTTTAGCCAATGTAAATGGCTTTCTCAACCACATAAATGCATCATCCATTTTTTGACCGATTTTCCATAAAGTCCCGTCTGGCTTGTTTCCTTGGCGCAATAATTTTTTGCCAGCATATGAATACCAATGTTTTTGGAATACCGGCTTGCCGTTCTGATAACCTAATAATGTCTTAAGCGGCGCATAATGCGGTTTATTCTGCAAAAGTCCGGCCTGAAATTGATATTTACCAACTTGGCCGGTTATATATTTTTCAAAACCTTTTCCTTTAACAACTTTTCTTCTTCTCATAAAGGCGACCCTAAAAAAACATTGTTAGGAACTGTTTTAATCAAATTAACATCAACCCCGTTAAATTTGGCATAATAATTTAATCGTTCGACAGCATCACCCGCGCCGTCTCTTTTGTTTAAAATGAACGAGAGCGAATTAAAGAACTCAACCGCGTTTGAATGCGGCTTGCACCAAAGCAATCTTTGTTCTGTCGGAGTTAGTGACGGTTGGTTAATTGCCGCTAAGATTGCATCCGCTTGTTCTATTAATTCGCTCTCAGTCATTTATTTACTCTTTGCTGTTCTTTTCAAAGAATTTGCCGCAGCAGCAACGCTTTTAAACGTTAGGGGCTGACTGATTGCCGCGCCGTATTCTTCAACGTCAACCATGTTTGAACCCATTTCAAAGTTGCCCCAAAAATACTTATCTTCTGAATTATATCCATTTTCGGACATAATCGGCAAACGGGTATAATTCAGGGTAACAAGTTCTTGCGAGTAAACAACGAAGCCGTTATTATTCTGGCTGAGCAAAACAATGTTCGGAATAATAACAAACGTTGCTTCTGGCCACTCTTTTTCAAGAGTTTCTCGAATGGTTGAACCATTGTATAACACACGGTCAAGCAATCTAACAAGCTGCGCACCGTAAACGTAAACGAGGACGTCACGGGATGCGGTGTATTCGCTTACCTGCAATTTGATACCTGAAACAATATCCACCATTTGATTAGCCAACGCCATAATATCGGCGGTGTTGTCAATCTCAATGCTCGTGTTGTTAATAACGTTTTCGTCGTTCGTCTGCAAAACGCCGTTGTTCATTCCATTATCACCATAAAGACCCATGGTGTCGAACATAATAGAGTAACCGCGAATTACTTTAGAAACGAGTTCCGGGATGCGGTTAAAATTGAAGTTATAAACGGACTGCGTGATTTTCGCACCTTTAATATACTTCTTAAAAGTTTTAACTGTCTCATGCGCTTTAATGTGGCCGATTTCCGTCTGCCCCGGCGTCAAATTCTGGGCAACGATGTTATCCTTGTCGATGTCAAGACGTTTAAAATTAATCTGCACGTCATTGGTCATGTCATGCTTGATTTTTTTTCTAATCGCCAAAATTACCGGCGAGTATGAAAGCTGGACAGCGCGTAAATATTCTTCCGTCGTCCGAATGCTACTAATTACATCAGTAACCATTTTTTTACCTTTTCAAAAAAAGTTAAACCCAAGTTTAGCCCTTTGGTTATTAACCTTTAGGCTGCCCCCCCAAATTTTCAAGAGCTTGTGCCGCTTCGGTCGCTCCAGTTCCGCCGTTTGCGATTGCGAGCGTTCCGGTTACATTCGCAAGGTTAACAGTACCTTCGGCGGTGTTAATTACCTCCATAGGCGCCGGCATATCAATACAACATGCATCATATACGGTCCCGTCGGCTGCCCTAGCCCTAACAATTTCAGTAAAACGAAATGTTGCATTGATTTTAATGTTTCCGGCCGATTTTGCCGAAAATAACCCGGTGGCGGGGACGATATAAACGGGGTCGCCTACGTTAGCAATAACTTCATCATTTGCACATTGTACATAAATCTCACGGCCGCTTGCGAGTTTTTCGCCTGCTGCTAAACCCTGCCGGGCTGCAATACCCGACGGAATTTTTCCCGCGGTCATCAAATGGCAACCGTCGGCGTCTTCATAAACGGCCAGACCTTCCGCCACTTTTGCCGGGAATGGGCGACTAACAATCTGATCCGCATTTCCCCTTTCATAGGGAGTTGCTAAAAGTTTCATTTACTTTTTCTCCTTTAAAAAAGTTTCTGACATTTTTAAAAAACGCTCTTCAAAAGCGTTATTCCCTTCGGAGCTGTAACCTCCGTTATTTTGCAGAATTTCGGCCTTTCGTGCTAATTTTTTGCACTCAATCCCGACTTCCACAATTCCCCAAAAGTCGCCAGCTCTGCGGGATTTCTCCCGTTCGGTCAATTGGTTAAATAAATCGACTTGCGCTTTTATGCTTCCGGGCAAATTTTTAACATTTTCCTCAAACTGGATAAACGATTGAATTAATGCTTTTTTAATTTCTTGGGCTTTTTCCATTTCCGAAGAAAATTTTTTAGCATTCACAACCTCAATAATTTTTTGAGCTTCTTCCGGCAAAATTTCCTTATTCTGCTTAATATAATCATCCGCCGCAAGATTAAATTTAATCGCCTGTTCCATTTCGGCGCGGCTTTCCTGATTATTCTGTTCGTCCCTCAAAGCGCTTTTTGCTTCGCTCAAAGTCCCGTTGTTATCATCATCGTTTTTTTTGCCGACCAACTGGTTAAACTGCTCTTGCGTTAAGGTTACATAAGTCACTTTTTCAGAACCGGAATTGTTGCCGGTGTTGTTGTTATCCTCTGCGGTGTTGTTTTTTGTTTCTTCACTCATTTTTTAAATTCCTAGTTTATCAAAAAAATTGTTGACATTTGTATTTTTATCTTTTTTTATCATTTTTTCAAGTGCTTTTTTTTGACTGTCACTTAAAACGTCATTGTTTAAGGGGTCATCGCCTAAAAAATAAGCCCCACATTTGCACCCGTAGTCATCGTTTGGAAATTCACCAACACCGCATCTAAACACTTTTCCATATTTTAACTGATGCTCTGGCCTAGGTTCTTTTGAAGACGACGGAAGCCATATATAATACTCTCCCTTATGTTCCTCTTTCAAGCGCTGCGCTTCATCATATAGAACAACATTCTTAATCCGCTCTTTAATAAGCTTTTCATTGTTTAAAGCTTTTTTTTCAGGATTTTTAACATCCTCAGCCTCAAGACGTTTTATTTTTTGCCGATAAAATTTTATTGCCCGGGTATAACTATCTTTTAACTCCCTTTCATCGAGGGTTGCAGCAGTCACAAGGGCGCGGAAAATTAATTTATTAATTGACAGATTTTTATTTAAAACGCGTCTTTTAAAAAATCCCTCCGGAAGGACTTTTTTTAAATAAGCGTCCGGCAGCCAAAGCCTTTTATTCTTCGCCAAGGGCATACTTTACAAACTTTTCAAGTTGTTCATTTGTTACGACTTCCGAACTTTCAAGATAAGGGATTGCTTTAACTAGTTCGGCGGTTTGGCGATAATTGTCCGTTTTGAAATTAATATTAATCTTCAACAATTCGTCAACATTTGGCTTGAAAATGGACATGAAAAAGGTTTTTATCCCGTTTTCGTTAAATTCAAGTTCGGCTTCCCCGGTTGAGTTCATGCCGTTTGTGAGAATTCCCGTTACGAAGCTGGTCGTTAAATTAAATTCTCCAGCGATAAGCTGGGCATAAAATTCAATTGCATTCTTAACCGGGGCAATGTCAAGCTTTGTTAATTCAATATCATCTTCTTTATCAATGAGAACCGGGCGCCCCTCTTTTAAGGCGGACACAATCGCGTTGCCTTGCGTCTTCCATTCGGCCGATGAATTATTGGCCTGCGTTGTGCGTAATTCAGCAGCTTTAAATTTTAAGGCTTGCGCAAGTCCCAACTGTACGCCGGACGCTTTCAACGCATTAAACAGCAAGGCAAGGTAAACAAGAAGCAAGTCAGTTTTATAATATAATGCAAAATTAACAAAAATCCCTTTATCGGATTTTAACTTTTTTTCGTAATCCTGATAAATTTCAGTATATTTTTCGCCCAAAGCTTCATATGCGACATTTGTTGCTTTATCATAGGCGATAGCCATAGTCCGCTTTTCAACAAGTGCAGTTGCGAGCAATGAAATGACACCTTTCGACAATAGGGGGTCAATCATATTATAGCGGTTCCATAAAGTTGTTGCTTTATCGTCTGGAAAATTTTCACTTCGCAAGTAGCATTGTGTTAAAAGAGCCTCATAAAAGCTTAGCGCTTTCTCTTTAATAAAATCGTCCAATCCAAGCTTTAAACAAAAAACTTCTGGCAAATTTATAACATCATTTTCTGTCTGCTTACGATTGCCCCAAAAACTGAATACGCCCACTATAACCCCCTAACATAAGATATTAAACTCGCTACGCTATCCGGTGCGTCATCATGTTTGCTATTATATTCATAATTTTTTGTTTGTTCAATAAAAATATCATTCGCCTTTATAAGCTCGGCCGGTGCATTTTTTAAACGTGTTAACTTTAAATCCGGTGTAAATGCGGCTGAATTAATTATTTTTGTATGCTTATTTAAAGTAGTCGTATACCCAAGACAAGGCATCCCTTGTTTGCGCAATTCAATAACTGGCAAATCGCCCAGCCCGTTCGTTTCAATGACTGTATGCTCTATGTTTAAAAGTTTATTGATTAGCAAAAGCTCTTGTGTGCATTCATACCATGGTTTTTTAAAACAAAAACCGCACATGACAAAATCCGTTAAATTTCGGCCACCGCAGACAACAGCGGTATAATCACGCCCTTTATGCGACGGGTCTATCCAGCAAATTGTTTTTTGCGCGAAATAATCCACTTCTTTAACAAGCGAAAAGGGCATCTCCAAGCTATCCATTATATTAAGAAAATATGACGCTTGTATTGAAAATTCATCTACTCCGGCCGCTCTTTCGGCGTCAATATCGGCGTCAAGCTCTGGGATGCTGCCGTGTTTAACTTCCATTGTGTTAACTATTTTTCTTAACTGCTGGTACAAATCAAGCTTATGTACAGGCTGTCCAACAATGCCGACATTATGCGTTAACTTTATAACTTCGTCATAAATTTTTTTAACCCGGCTTCGCTCTGTCTCACTATCATCGTCTGGCGTAATTGGGTCTTCCATTATAACAACATCAGGGTGGCGGCCGCGAAATCCTCGGCTTCTCACACTAAGACAGTCAAGATTAGGCTCTTTCCCTTTTGTTCCGTACAATCTCAATACACTCTCAGAGCGGTTGCGGAATTTAACTCCTTGCTTAATTAACGCTTGTCGCACTTCTTTAACGAGGTCACGGCCGCGGTCTTTTTCTTTAGTTATTAATAAAATCTTCAAATCATTATTGTTTAAAAGAGCCTCAGCGCATCCCATGATTACGGCGTAATCAGTCTTTCCATATTTTCGCGCCCCTAATAATAAATGAATTCCTTTTGTATAAATTAAAAAATCTTTCATCTTAACTTGCAGAGGAAAAGGCTTAAAATATCCGCTTGCTTGACACAATTCTTCAAACGAAAGATTTTTTGTTACTTCCTTCCCAAAAGAAAAATTAAAATTCATGTCAAATTTCATTTTGTCTTTTTTGTCCTTATTTCTTCGGTTAAAACGGCCATTTTATACAAAAATTGACTAATCTGTTCCGCCTTTGACCATTTCTGCGACTTTCAAAACTAAATTTACTAATGTCTCGTCCTCCATGCTGTCAAGCCTTGCAGTTAAAGCAACAACGGCATTTTTAAACATATCTTCAAAAAGAACTTCGCTAGGCTTTTCCTCAACTTCCTTCTTCGCAAGCTGAATAATCGCAACTTCTTTTTTTCGACGCTCCCGTCTTTTCCGGCGGTCGTCTGTCTCTTTAACTCTTTTTTCTATGCCTTTCGTGATATATTGGCATAATTTGTTAACTGTTGGCAGCGAAATGTTTAACATGTTTGAAATTGTCCGCTGGTCGGTTATTCCGCGGTCGATTAAAAGTTTAACCTTGTTTAACTTTTCCTCTGTTCTTTTCTGCATTTTCAAACCTTTAAACCATACCATTAAAGATATAATTAAAACTTTAACAAGTTTAACTTTTAAATTATCCGACGTCAATAAAAAAGGGGAGCCTTTACTTTCTCCCCCTCTTCATTTATTTATTATCTGCCGGTGGGTTTAATGACATTAGCCCCAGAGATAGGACGGCAAATATAGGCGTTCGATTGTTGGCATTCACGAGGGAGTTAATCGTTGATAAGTGTTTAACAATTTTGCTATCGTCTTCCTCGCTCATAATCATGCCTAGAGCTTCGTTAATCAACCGCAGCACGTTTAATTGTTCATTGCTTAAAGTTCTCAAATTTTTCATTTCCTTTTTGCCTTTCCTCAATATATTTTGTTATTTCTTCGACTAAAACCGCCAAATCTTTTAAATCTACGGCAATTTTGAAACAATCGCCTTCATAATTGCCAAATTCTAAAACTTCATGCTCATCCCCGCCGTAAACGCGAACATAGCACCTTTTTTTATCATTCCTCAAAAAAATATTCTCCCTCGCTATCTACGGCCGCAAACAGCACGTTTTTGTTAAAATCTTCTAATTGGATAACAGAGCAATAACTTATAATCATCTCTTTAGTGATTCCCTTATTTTTGGCCATTTCAATAATGGACTTTTGCGACTTTTTAGCAAGTTCAATTTGGCGTTGCCTGTCTAAATACATCTGACCGTAATAGCGTAATTCTTCGGAAAAACCTTTTTTATTTATTTCATCTGCCTCTTTACATACGTCTTCTAAAGTGGCAGCTTTTGGCTTTTCTCCGTCTTCAATTATTTTATTTATTTTTTTTTCAAGCTCGTCCGAAATTTTACGCTTTCCCCGTTCAATTTTAGAAACGTAATCTTCGCTGACACCTAACAGTGCAGCAAATTCCTTTTGTCTCATATTTAAATTTTTACGAAACTCTTTAAAAAAATTAATATCCATTTCAAACCTCATTTTTTAATTAAAAAAAAAGAACATAATAATATTGATTAAATAGTTCATCTTTTAATTAGAGAACGTAAATTTTGCAGTTCTTCGTAAAGAGCTTCAAAATCGCCGAACTCATCGACTAAGGCCTGTCCGTGAGCAAGATTTTCCGCCTGCTGTTTCTCCAGCAGTTTATAATTATTAGTTAGCGTCTTAACGTCTTGTTCAAGCTCTTTAATACGTTCCGCTTGCCATTCGGCTTTTGTTTCCAAATGAGCCCAAATCTCATAATCGCAGGGAGAAATTACTTCTTTAATCCCAAAGTCACAGCAGCAAGAAAAAGAAATACTGTCATAAAATCCTATCGTTACATGTTCATTAATTAATTTTAAAAAGAAATACCCACATTTAAGCTTTCCGGCCTTCCAAGCATCTGTTAATTCTTTACTCATTTTTTTCTTACAACCTCCCAAAAAATAAAATAAAACGAATAGGATAGCCAGCCAATAATATAACATGTTGTTTGACTAAGCGGCTCTGCGTAGTTAACAAAGACAATTCCAGCAATGTAGAATGTCATCATTATCAAGAACTCTTTTCGCATTACCGTAACTCCTCATCTTCAATTTCAAATGTAATCCTGTATTTTGTCATTTATTTTCCCTTGTTATTTCATTATAAATTTGAGAAGTAATAAATCCGCCGATGAACAGGATATATCCTAATTTTTCGTTAAACCATAACGCCCAACCTAAGGACACAAAAAAGCCCCAAAGCGTGAAAAGTACGATTACACAGGCTAAGCTTAGCCAATAAAGTAAACATTTAATCACTTTTCACCTCGAATAAATCATTAATATTAACTTTGCTTTTGCCGACATATTCTCCGAGTTGACAGGGTAATAGCTTATAAGCTATTAATTCATCGCTTCTTAAAGCTATAACACTATATTCTTTATAACCTAGCACGAGGTAATAAATATTGTGAGCAAGTTTCCACACATCGCCGATTTCCGGTATCTCTTTGTTCATTTCTCCGCATCCTCATAAAAAGTTACTTCATCTTTGCAGACAGGGCGGCAGTTCTTCCAATATTTACCGTTGATGTTCCATTTATATTTAAAATCTCCAAACTGGTCTGCTACATCGCTTATTTTTGTTAATGTGCCTAGCGTATAAATATCTGCATCATCATCCCAAAACCAGCAAAGGCATTTATTTTTGATGATATAGCCCCAATCGATAGGCTCTTGGTAGAGTTCCCAAATATCCGCCATAACCATAGATAGCGAAAAATCTTTAATGGGTGTTCCATTCTGGTTATATATAACATTGTGTTTGATATAATAATAATTATTATCCTCTGAACCGATAATCCTAATCTTTGCCCCTTTTCGGAACTCGGGCATCAATTTTTCTAAATACGACATTTATCTCTTTCTCCCTCATCTCTTATTTTTTTTAAAATTTCCTTCAAATAAGCAAATTCAGCTTCGGTTAAAAAAAATTGCCTTTGCTTGCGTCCGCTCTTTTTTTGAGCCTCACGGTATCTTTTTGCCCGTTCTCGCAGCATTTTATGGTATTCATCTAACTTCATTTATTATCCTTTCACATTCAATTAAAAATCTGTTTTTCTTATCTTGAAAAACCGCCCTTAAATCGTCAATCAATTCTTCTTTTGCGGTCTCTAAGGCGTCGGCTTGGTCAGCTCTCCCGTAATCCTCTACATCGACGCCGAACCAATTTTTAAACACAATTTTGGCGCTTGATTGCAAAATTGAAAGCTGACGGCTGTAAACTTCTTCGGCCAAACCGTTATTTAATTCGCTCATTTCGCCCCTTAATAAATCACTATTCATTTTACTAACCCCCCTTTGTTATTATGTTATTAGTATGATA
>OHEV01000501.1_pt1 | contig 22113 bp, 19 predicted proteins | sample 1567331 | NCBI WGS metagenome assembly OHEV01 (sample SAMEA3879561, study PRJEB24766) | human gut metagenome | biome: human-associated habitat; feature: feces | place: USA | collected 1985/1987 | reverse complement strand
GGCATGGTGACACCGACAATACCCTGGCGGGACCATCCCAACTTATCGAAAGTCTTTACGCAAACCAGCAGCGCCAGCGTAGAATCCAGTCCACCCGAAATGCCGATAACGGCACTCTTCGCTTTAGTATGCACCAGACGTTGCGCCAGTCCGGACACCTGGATGGAGAATACCTCCTCACAGCGTTCGTCCAACGCTATCCCCTGCGGAACAAATGGATGCGGTTCAAAAGTACGTGTCAGGTTCAAATCCCTGCTGTTGACATACTCCGTAGAGATTCGTACCGGAAGGGCCGAAACACAATTTGCATGGCAAGCCGCGAAGGTCGTATTCACCCGGCGCTCCGTACGCAAGTGTTCCACATCAATTTCACTGATGACCACCTGCCCTTCGAAAGAGAAGCGTTCGTTTGCCGCCAGCAGAGTCCCGTTCTCATAAATCAGTCCGTTGCCGGCAAACACCACATCCGTAGTGGATTCTCCGAAACCGCATGAGCTGAATACATAACCGGCAATGCACCGTGCCGACTGCTGGCTGATAAGCGAGCGCAGATAATTGTGCTTGCCGATACCTTCATTGTCGGCCGAAAGATTGAACAAGATTTCCGCACCTTGCAGTGCCAGCGTGGAACTGGGCGGTATGGGTGCCCACAAATCTTCGCATATCTCCACTCCGAAAGTGGTATCTGCCGTTTCGAACAGCAGGTCTCTCCCCATCGGAATAATCTGCCCGCAAAGGCGCACACTGTTTTCTGCCACATCACATGCGGAAGTAAACCAGCGCTTCTCATAAAACTCCTTATAATTGGGAAGATAAGTCTTCGGGACAACGCCCAGCACTCTCCCCTTCTGAATGACAACCGCCGCATTCAGCAACACACCGTTCAGTGCAACGGGCATGCCCAATATCGAAATGATATCCATCTGGCGCGTATTGTTCAGAATCTGTATCAGCCCCATTTCCGCCTCTTCGAGCAGAAGTTGCTGGGCAAAGAGGTCGCCACAAGTATATCCGGTAATGCACAACTCCGGAAAAGCAATGATTTGCACACCTTTCCCATCGGCTATAATAATCTCTTTTTCAATCTCTGAGGCATTGAACTTACAGTCAGCCACCTTGACACGGGGCACAGCCGCCGCTACTTTTACATATCCGTAATTCATAAGGATGCTATATTATTTATTCGGTGCAAAGATACGGCAAAATTCTGATTAAGAGAGATAAGGGAAAAACGTTTTATCTATATCGGCACGAGAAACTGACTAAAACCGGGTGCATCCTGCCTTCGCTTTTATGACAAAAATACGGCAACCTACCTACAAGAAGAGGAACATATATAAACAATTTTAATGACCGCAACTAAAAATTTTCCAAAAATCTTTTGGAGAATTATAGGAACTTCCTATCTTTGCAAGTGAATTAAAAATGTAATAATTACAAGTTTGAAACTTTAGATTATATGGATGTAGTAAAACGATTGCAGAATCATAATATCAAGCCTTCAGTACAGCGCATAGCCATCATGAATTACTTGATAGAGCATCGTACGCATCCCACGGTGGATGAAATCTATACGGCACTGTCTCCCTCCATACCGACACTGTCTAAAACAACGGTATACAATACCTTGAAACTACTGAGCGAGCAAGGTGCCGCACAAACCCTGACTATCGACGAGCGTAACACATGTTATGATGCCGATACCAGCCCGCACGGTCATTTCTTGTGCAAGCGTTGCGGAAAGATTTATGACTTGATGTGCAATAACAACATCAAGAAAGTGGCCGACATGGATATGGACGGGCACGATGTGCAGGAAATCCACTACTATTATAAAGGAATCTGTAAACATTGCATAGAAGAAGAACGTTTAAGAACAACAAAGAATAACTAATTCAACTAATTAAAATCTGAGAGAAAATGAAAAAATTTAGATGTACTGTATGCGGTTACGTATACGAAGGAGATGCAGCTCCCGAAAAGTGCCCATTGTGTAAAGCTCCCGCAAGCAAGTTCGTAGAAGTTGAAGAAGCAACAGCTGACGGCCCGCTGGTATTTGCCGACGAACACGTAATCGGCGTAGCCAAAGGTTGCGACGACGAAATGATTAAAGACCTGAACAACCACTTCATGGGCGAATGTACAGAAGTTGGTATGTACTTGGCAATGAGCCGCCAGGCAGACCGTGAAGGCTATCCTGAAGTTGCAGAAGCTTTCAAGCGTTACGCTTGGGAAGAAGCAGAACACGCTGCTAAATTCGCTGAACTGCTGGGTGACTGCGTATGGGACACCAAGACAAACCTCGAAAAGAGAATGAACGCAGAATCAGGTGCATGCGAAGACAAGAAGCGTATCGCTACCCGTGCCAAAGCATTGAACCTCGACGCTATCCATGACACCGTTCACGAAATGGCTAAGGACGAAGCCCGTCACGGTAAAGGTTTCGAAGGTCTGTACAACCGCTATTTCAAGAAATAATCCTATACTTTTATAGTAATGTGAAGAAAAGGGACTGCTAATGTTAGTAAGTCCCTTTTTTTATTCCAACTTTTTTCACTTTACAATGTCACGTTTGTATTTCCCATTCGTCTTATCTGTGTAAATGGAACTCAAAGAATTCAAAATAACCGTTCTTCCACTCCGTGCCAAGCTGTTGAACTATGCACGGAAGTTGACCGACGAACCGGAGGATGCAGAAGATGCCGTCCAGGAGGTACTGCTCAAGCTATGGAACAAAAGGCTTGAACTGGAGCAATACCGGAGCATCGAAGCATTTGCCATGACGTTGACGCACAACATCTGTATAGATATGTGGCGCTGCAAACGCAACGACACCCTATCTCTCGACATAGTGCAGGCGGCATCCCCCACCGGAACACCGGAACGGCTGTTGGAAATCAAAGATGAAATCCACCTGATGCACGAAATCATCGACTCGCTGCCCAATCTTCAACGCACCATCATGCGGATGAAGGACATCGAAGGATACGAAACGGACGAAATCGCCGAAATCACGGGATGCGGACCGGAAGCCATCCGCAGCAATCTGTCAAGAGCCCGGAAGAAAGTGAGAGACGTTTACCTGCGAACCATACAAGAAAGAAAAGAAAGGAGAAATGAGCCATGAAGATAGATGAACTGCTGGATAAATATTTCGAAGGGGAAACTTCCTGCGAAGAAGAGCGTGAACTGCGCCGTTTCTTTACCGAAGAGGAAGTGCCGGAGCACCTGCAAACGTACCGCCCCCTATTCGCTTATCTGAACCGGGAAGCAACTTCAATGGCAGAACCGACAGAGGAAAAATCCGTAACAACAGAATCGGCAAAGGAAGTACCCGCACAGCGGAAGCCTTTCCGTCTCTATCGCACATTCTATGCTGTCAGCGGCATTGCCGCCGGATTGCTCCTGCTTCTCGGGATAGCCAAGATTATATTTCCGCTTTCCGGTGTTCCCGAAAATTATGTCGTCATCGACGGCCAGCGGTATACAGACGAGAAACTGGTGGAAGCCAAAGCACTGGAAGCCCTGCAGAACGCCAGCTTCACGGATGAAGATTTAAGCAACTTACTGTTTCAACACTAATATAACAAGGTTATGAAAACATCTATACTGATTTGCATACGTAGTCTGTGCCTCTTTTCCCTGCTGATTTGCCTGCCAGCCTTTGTACATGCACAAGAGAGACTGCAAATAGCCGACCTATTCAGCAAGTATGGCGAGCAAAAGGACGTGACCAGGGTAGAACTGAACGGCAGTATCCTGAAATCTTACCGCATGACTACCTACAAGAGCCTTGTGTTCAAGAATGTATCCCCCTATCGCCGGGAAATTCAGCAGGCCATTGTACACGACAAGCAAGATAACGCAAAGAAGGCGCAGGAGGTAATGGAAAGCGGTGTGCTGCGTAGCGCTTATTACCAACTGAAAGAGGTGGAACGCAATGGAAAGAAGCTGAACCGCTACATCATTTTCAAGATAGGAAAAGACTCCATGGGCACTTTGATTTACATAGAGGGTCTGCTCAGTGAAAAGGAAATGATGGATATGCTTTACAAATCGGAATAACACTAAAAACAATATACGATATGAAAACCAGAATTATGATTTTGGCCTGCCTGCTTGCTGTGCCGGCCGGCCGCATGGCAGCACAACAACAGACTGACCCTGAACAGAAAGCTACAGTACAGACACAAGGCGACTCCATCATCATCCGGAAAGGAAAAGGAGACATGCGCATCAAGGTGTACGAAGAGCAGTTGGAAGACGGAGAAAAGAAAGAAGTACAAATTTATGAAGGAGTCTATCTCGAGAAAGTGGATGCAGACAAGCGCACTTTCCTCGACGCACTGCCATTCATCCCCAAAAAGAGAAGATACAATGCTTACGAACCGCACTGTTCCGGTCTGTATATTGGCTACAGCCGGCTGGCTAACGACTTCCTTTCCTTCGGAGCAAGCGACAAGATGGGACTCGACTTATCCAAGTCATGGGAATTCGGCTTCAACATCCTCTCCGTATATCACAACTTCAAGAAGAACCCGCATTGGGGAATCAACCTGGGAGTCAGCTGGGGATACCGTTCTTTCAATATCGACGGTAACTATGCCTTGCTGAAGGAAAACGGAACCAGCATCTTCACCGCAGGCAACGAAGACACCAGTTACAATAAAAGCCGTCTGCGCCATTTCTTCTTCCGTGTACCCGTATTGATGGAATGGCAGCAAAGAGTGGGAAGAAACAAAGTGTTCTTCAATGCCGGTCCCGAATTTGAGATACGTCACAGCGTGAAGTCATTCTCACACATCAACGGAGGCAAGAAGAAAACCGTAGGCAAAGGTATGTATGTGCAGCCCGTCGGCATAAACCTGCTGGCACAAGCCGGTTATGGTAATATCGGCATTTACCTGCGCTACTCCACATACGGATTATTCCAGAAAGACAAGGGACCGGAAGTATCTCCCTATTCATTTGGCGTGGCATGGTATCTGTAATCCCTCCCCTATAACACAAGACTCCCCGAAATGTATTTGTACATTCCGGGGAGTTCTTTTATACCCTAAGGTATTGACAATGAAAGGTTATCTGCAATAAAAATTGTTCTTCTAAAAACGCATGCCCAATGTAAATAGCACTTTACTACGAGTGTTGGTAACTTCCGTTGTTGGCGGTGTTACCAAGCCATTTATATCATTATAAAACGGATAGAAATCAGATTTATAAGTATCGAATTTATAAGCCAAATCCGCATAAAACGAAGAAAAGCGATAACCGATACCTAAAGTGAAAGTATTCATCGATTTGCTATTGGCAAAATCCGTATCTGTATTTATAGAATTGGAAGGCAATGCCTTAATAGCATCCTTTTTATAGGCTGCAGTACTGTAATTGTAACCGGCACGCAGAGAGAAAGCAGGTATCGGCTTGTATTCTGCTCCTAAACGAAGCGTACTTACCCCCTTCATACAGAGGTCAGCCTCACCCGTTTCCCATGCCATCTCATCACCTTCAGGATATTTGAACTTCATGCTTGAGTAATCCTCATATTCATATTCAGCTCCCAAAGCCAGATTATTACCTACCGTATAGCCTAAACTGGCGTTAAACACCCACGGGGTTTGCAGTTTAAAGTCACGGTCCATGTCTCTACCGCCCAATGCAGAATAAGTATCTACAGTTGTACGAGTAAGACGTTCATTCCCCGCATCATCAGGCAAATACAAATCCGAAGTCAGTAATGCCCCCGTAGTATAAGTCAGTTTGTAATAGATAGGAGTATGCACAGCTAAACCTATACGAAGCGGAGAATCTTCAATCGGCCGGAAAATGGCGCCGAATTTAAAGTCGAAACCCGAACCATGTATACGATTAAAGCTCTCCAAGGAATAACCTTCGTCATCATAAACATGTGTATCTCCTTCCAATGTATAGGCATACTTTTCATCATAAAGGGAATACTTGTTGTAATCCACATCATAAGCACCCAGAGTAACACCAAAGTAAAAACGGTCATTTATATTGAAGGAGATATTGAAATCATATTGGTCAATACCGCCACGCTCACGCGACAAGAAATAAGCATCCGCTTCGGAAGGAATATAAGGAAGATAAGTATTATAGTCCTCACTTTCTATATCCTCAAGAACAAGTGCACCTTGATACCCCATAGTCCCCAGCCATCCAGCATAATTATGTTGATAAATATCCTTGCGACCATAGTCCAAATAAGCTCCTTGATCCGGGTAATCATATTGAGGACGATGATAGAACGCATAAGCTGCATCCGTAGCCTGCTGCGCCATACTCCGCACTTGAGATACATATTGATTATCTATGCTTCCCATCAACCCCTGCATCGTCATATTCTTATAGAATGACTTTGATTTGTGGTAATTAAAACCAAAATTCACATACCGCAAAGGAGTATGATTGCCTATCTTCGAAGCTATCACAAAACCAGCATTATCAAAACTCCAGCGGTTCTTGTTCGTTTCAAATTTATTACCTACATAATTGCTTTCTGTACCCGTCATTGAATAGCCAAAGGTAAGCATAGCATCATTGCTACGATAAATACCGATACCGGCAGGATTGGTTCCTATGGTAGAAATATCACCACCCAATGCTCCCATAGCTCCGCCCATTCCGACAAAACGGGCGGTTCCATTCAATTCCTTCTGTGCTATATTCGTTGCATCATATATTGTCTGTGCCCCCGCGCCTACAGTTGTAAACATAGCAAGGGCTATCATGGTTATCTTCTTCATAATTCTTAGTCTTGTTAGATTAAAACATGCTTATACTTACCGTCTTCTGGAACCACCGCCGCCACTGGAACGACTGGCACCACCGCCACCACCACTGGAGTAACTGGAACGTGAGCTACTGCCTGAAGAGAAGCTGGAAGAAGAACGGGTGCTACTGGATGAACGTACTGGAGCAGAATATGAACGACTGCTACTACGATTGTTGTCATTGGAGTAGCTGCGTGCCGGTGCGGCGCTTGAACCTCTGTTATAAGTCGATGAAGTCCTGCTACGAGTGGAAGTTCCAACAGAAGAGCGTACACCGGAAGAACGACTGCTACGAACTCCTTCTACGCTACTATTATATGAGCTACTACGCGAAGCCGCACTCGAACGGTTTACACTTGAGCGAGTTGCAGAAGAACTTGAACGAACTGTAGACGAACTTCTTGTACCTACCACCCGACGGGTTGACGTACCGGTACTGCTACGTCTCACTTGACCGGAAGTAGTACTGCTACGACGTACAGCCTGCCCTCCATTTACAGTAGAAGAACGGCGAGAAGTAGAGGACGATACTCTGTTTCCGGCATAAGAAGAACGGCTCGGACCATAAGAACGTCTATTGGTATATGCATTTCCCCAATGGCCGCCTCCCCAATGACCACCGCCACCGGGATAATATCCGGGATGATAGTGATGGTGATGATGATGTCCCCACCAGCCACCGCCGTACCAGCCGCCCCAGCCAAAGCTCCAGCTCGGACCGTACCAGCTGTTCCATCCCCAGCCATAGTAAGGATAACCGCCCCAACCATAAGAGTTATAGCGCCAATCCCACCACAAGCGGTTGGTGAATGTAGGGAAAGCATATGCATATAATCCGTCGGTATACACGTTCCAATCCCAGGAATTCAAGCCATAGACCACATCCCAATATAGCGGGCTGCTGATGCTGATGGCATAACGGGGATTACGGAAACGGATGATACGGGTAGCATACTCGTAATCATCCTGCGAACCTTCAAATTCACCGTTCACCCATTCGCCGTCCAGGCCGTCATCTTCTTTTTCATTGATGTAAAGGGTATCGTTCTCCATCACGAAATCATTGTCGCGGGAGTCATAACGGCGGTTATATTCGTCCACATCGCGGGTGTTTCCCTTACGGTCTTTTACTACAACAGTAGTGCTTCCCGGCGATGAATAGACAGTGGTCGGTACATTCGACTTTACTACAATCTCTTCTACGGGAGCAGCGACTTTCTTCTCCTGCTTCACCTCTTCTTTTTTCTCTTCCTTATTCTTGGAAGGAGTGTAGTAAAGGTCGTCATCTATACTTTGTGCCACCAGTGTCCATGGGAGGCACAAGGCAAAAAGCGATAAAAAAACAATCTTTTTCATATTAGTTTGGTTTATGGATTTTACGTTTATCTATTTCTTCACGTCACAAAGATAACGCCGGATTTTATCCCATGCAGCAGATTTTCCCCAAAGATTTATAGGGAATTCCCTAAATACCCCGCCTTTTGACGAGGCAAGCGGCACTTCCGCATAAAAAATGAACAAGTTCATTTTATTCTGCCCTCGGTTTACATTACCTTTGCAGTGTGAAAACAAAGATACGCAGAAATAGATTTGTTCTTTAAAATCTTCTTCTGCATTTAACAAACAATCATATTCCGATGAAATATTTAGAATTTACATTCCGCACTGTTCCGTGCACAGAAATAGTCAACGATGTACTTTCCGGAGTCTTGGGTGAAGCTGGCTTTGAAAGTTTTGTTGAGCAGACCGACGGTATCACTGCCTATATACAGAAAGAGCTGTATAACGAATCTCTACTCAAAGAAGCACTTGCAGACTTCCCTCTGCCCGATACACAGATAGAATATAATTTCGTAGAAGCCGAAGACAAAGACTGGAACGAGGAATGGGAGAAGAACTTCTTCCAGCCCATCGTTATCGGAGACCGTTGTGTCATTCACAGCACTTTTCACAACGATGTCCCACAAGCAGAATATGACATCGTCATCAATCCGCAAATGGCATTCGGCACAGGGCACCACGAGACAACAAGCCTCATCATAGGCGAACTGCTGGATAGTGACCTGCAAGGCAAAGCATTGCTCGATATGGGTTGTGGGACTTCCATCCTTGCCATACTGGCACGCATGCGTGGAGCCTCCCCTTGTACAGCTATCGACATAGATGAATGGTGTGTGCGCAACTCCCTCGAAAATATAGAATTGAATGGAGTGGACAATATTGCCGTATCCCAAGGCGATGCCTCCTCTCTGGAAAGCAAAGGTCCTTTTGATATGGTTATCGCCAACATCAACCGCAATATCCTCCTGGCAGATATGAAGCACTACATAGCCCGCATGAATCCCGGAGCGGAATTGTTGATGAGCGGTTTCTACATAGATGACATTCCCGTCATCCGCGAAGAAGCCGAACGCAACGGGCTGCACTTTGTCCACCATCGTGAGAAGAACCGGTGGGCAGCAGTGAAATTCCAAAAATAATAAAGGTCAATACTAAAAAGCTAAAGGTCAATATCAGGAAGCTAAAGTTGACCTTTAGCGTTCTATACAAGGAGTTTTCAACGTAAGCTCCAAAAGTTCCTCCATTGTACCATTAAAGACGTTCAAATCCACCTCTTCTTCAATACCGGGCACAGTGCCTACATCCGTGTGCTGCCAAAAGTGCCACTTGCCCTCATAACGCACGGAATCTACATAATAATGGGCTATCCAATAAGGATAAGCATTGAAAATGGAATCGCTGAGATAGCGTTTCTTGAATTTATAGGAAGTATAAAGAATAGGCTTTACGCCGTAATGCGCCTCTACCCTATCCAGCCAAGTCTTGACTGCCGTTTTAAGTTCCTGCGGTGACTGCTTGCCGGTAGTCTCCACATCAAGTACGGGAGGCAGGTCTCCCTTTGCCAGCTGCACGGTACGGATAAAGAAATCGGCTTGCTTGCGGGCATCGGTCTTAGGGATAAAATAATGATAGGCACCACGGATAAAACCGTATTTACGCGCCTGGCCGAAGTTCTGCGTAAACGTATCGTCACCATGATCGCCGCCTTCGGTAGCTTTCAGAAAAATAAAGTGAATGGGAAATTGGGCTTCTCTATTATGTGTCAGGAGTTCCCAATCTATCTTTCCCTGATAGTGGGATATGTCTATGCCATGCACCTCATAGTTGCAAGGCATACATACACCGTAACCTTTCTGACCATAACAAGGCTTCCAGCGATAAGCATAAGGACGAATGAAAAACCAGTAAAAGCCGGTAGAAAAAACAAGAATGATACAGACCGCCAAAAGATTGCGCAACCATACGGGCATGGTACGCGGCTGCATTTTCTTCTTGCTCCGCGGAGAGGAAGAACGACGGGCGGCAGTAGTTTTACGCCGGATATTTGTGGAGGTCTTGGTTGCCATGAGCAAAGGAAAAGAAAGGGCGGAATGAACCGCCCCTCCGTTTTATTGTCAACTTGTTGATGCATCAACTTATTTAGCCTGCTCCAGCTGCAAAGTCTTCGTAGCCTGGTCGCAAACTTCTGTCGGACCGAAGTACTGGATAGGGCCTGGATAAACGTAGTCTGTTTCCATAGCCCAACGGTCACGCTGAGCAGCGAATGCCTTGAACGGAGCACCGTCCAGCTTCACCAGAGCCTTCTGGATAACCGGCTTCATTTCACCGTGACGACGTTCCATGTTCATCTTTCCGTTAGCAATCAATGCAGATGCTGCATAACCCAAAGAGTAGCAGTAGTCAGCGTCGAAGTTAGACGGAGCAGCGCAACGTCCTTCGTAACCGAAGAAGTGGTGCTGTGCAGCAAACTTGCCTACGAACTTGCCCTCTTCTTTCCACTGAGCCAGCTTAGTGCCAACCATTTCGGACAGCAACTTTTCTGTTTCAATCAGAGATACCTGTACGTTTCCGTGCGGGTCGCGGTCCAGAGACAACTGGCGAGCCACGCCTTCGGGCAAGCTTGCGTAGATGGCCGCATTCTCCGGAGAGAGTTTACGGATGATATAATCGCGTTGGTGAGATTTCTTAATTTGAGCAAACTCTTCTGCATTGGCAGCAAGGAAGTCGTTCAACTCAGCAATCAGACGCTTCATGGCCGGGATGAATTCAACCAATCCTTCGGGGATAAGAACCGTACCAAAGTTGTTACCCTGGGCTGCACGTTCAGCAACGACCTTGGCAATGCTGGTCACGATGTCGTCCAAAGACATATCCTTAGCTTCAACCTCTTCAGAGATGATACACATATTGGGTTGAACCTGCAATGCACATTCCAAAGCGATATGAGAAGCGGAACGTCCCATCAACTTGATGAAGTGCCAGTATTTACGAGCAGAGTTACAGTCACGTTGGATGTTGCCGATTACTTCAGAGTAAGTCTTGCAAGCAGTATCGAAACCGAAAGAAGTTTCAATCATATCATTCTTCAAGTCACCGTCGATGGTCTTGGGGCAACCTATTACCTGCACGCCATAATTCTTGGCAGCATAGTATTCAGCCAGTACGCAAGCATTAGTGTTGGAGTCATCGCCACCGATGATAACCAATGCCTTGATGCCGAGTTCTTTCAGGATTTCATAACCTTTCTCAAACTGTTCTTCCTTTTCCAGCTTGGTACGGCCCGAACCGATGATGTCAAAACCACCCGTATTGCGGTATTCATCAATGATGTCAGCAGTCAGTTCCATATAATTATGGTCAACCAAGCCGCCAGGACCCAGAATAAAGCCATACAATTTGCTGTCTTTGTTCAGCTTCTTGATACCGTCGAAAATACCGGAAATCACATTGTGACCGCCAGGAGCCTGTCCACCGGAAAGGATAACACCCACGTTCATTGCGGGGAAGTTAACCACCTCATCGGTAGTTTCAAACTTAATCAAAGGCATTCCGTACGTATTGGGGAACAATTTCTTGATTTCTTCCTGGTCAGCAACAGACTGAGTAGCTGCGCCTTCTGCAGCCTTAACAGTTCCTTTCAGCGCTTTCGGAAGTTTGGGCTGATAGGCAGCCCTTGCAATTTGCAATGCACTTTTAGTCATTTCTCTTAATTATTTAAAGGTGTTAGTAAAGTTCCGTTTAAAAGCGTCGCAAATTTCGCTTTTTTTCGTAAGATATGCAAACGAGAGGCCGAAATAATGTATAAAATGACATTTATCGTTTTTTATCCTAAAATAAAAAGGAGAAGAAAGCAATTAACTGATTTATTGTGTTATCTTTGCCGCAAAGTTTGAGTTACGAGTCGTTATCGCATTGTTCTTCTTTTAATATACAACTATTATTAGGCGGTCTCTTCCATAATTATTCTCCATACTCCAATTTAATAATTACAATTAATTAAAATTTCAAATGAACATTTACATTTCAGGTTTAAATTTCAGCACAACAGACGCTGACTTAAACGATTTATTTTCAGAGTACGGAGAAGTTTCTTCTGCAAGAATCATTACAGACAGAGAAACAAGAAGATCCAGAGGTTTCGGTTTCGTAGAAATGCCGGACGATGCAGCAGGCCAAAAAGCCATTGACGAATTGAACGGTGCTGAATTTGACCACAAACAAATCTCGGTAAACGTGGCACGCCCCCGCGAAGAAAGACCTTCCAATGGCGGCAATCGCGACAGAAGAGGCGGTTACAACTCTAGAAGATATTAATATTCTTAACTACTGACAAAAGCAGGAGGTGTTGTAGCAATGCCCCCTGCTTTTTTTATAACTCAATAAATAAAAATACATGGCCAAATCCATCTCCGCAGACAAGCGTGAAAATGAAAAGAAAAGACTCGCCCGACGAGCTGAAAAACAAAAAAAGAAAGAAGAAAAAAAACTATCCAACAAAGCCAATAGCTTTGAAGATATGATTGCCTATGTTGACGAAAACGGCATGATAACCTCTACTCCTCCGGCAGAAAACACTCCCAAAGAAGAAATAAAGCTGGAAGAAATCGTCATATCAACTCCCCAAAAAGACAAGGAAGAACCGGTCATCCGCAGAGGACGTATCGAGTTTTTCAATGAATCGAAAGGCTTCGGCTTCATCAAGGACTTATCCGGGGTCGAAAAATACTTTTTCCACATTAACAATGTGCTGACAGATATAGCAGAAAACAATATTGTGACGTTCGACCTCGAACGTGGCCTTAAAGGCATGAATGCTGTAAACGTAGCTCTTGAAGTAGAAAAGGCAAAGGAAAAGAAAGAAAACAAGGAGACTCTAAATACAGAATCCTAGATGAAATAAGCCAATTATAGAACAAGGGCGTGTATATACCATCAAATATTTCGGTACATACACGCCCTTGCTGTCTTCTTTAATCACACGTCATTCGGTTTGCCAGCCACCCCCCAATGCCTTATAGACATTTACCATGGCAATAAGTTCGTCGCGGATGGCATTGCTCACCCCTATTTGGGCATCGAAATAACCACGCTGGGCATCGAGCACATCCATATAATTGATGACGCCGTTGATGTATTGCAACTGTGCCAAATCCACATATCCCTTGGCAGAACGTTCAAGTTTGGCACGCAGTTGGTAGACCTCCTTTATCTTATTGAAATCTACAATGGCATTCTTCGCTTCCTTAAAAGCATTCAGCACTGTCTTTTCATAGCTATGCACTTCGGCTTCAAAAGAAGCCTTCTGTGCATTCAATGCAGCACGGTTCTTTCCCCAACCGAAAAGTGGTGCCAAGACTGCCCCATTCAATAAGGAATAGGGAGATTCCAGGAAATTGGATAACACATCACTTTCCAATCCAAATTGTCCGGTCAGGGCCAAACGGGGGAACATATTGGTATAAGCAACTTTCACTCTGGCATGTTCAGCCCTCAACTGCTGCTCCGCCACACGGACATCGGGGCGACGTTCCAACAAATCGGAAGGCAGACCTACCGGTAAGGACTCCGGCACATCCAGTTCCTGCAGAAAATTGACACGCTTGATACGGGTAGGGAATTCCCCCACAAGGAAGGATATATCATTTTCTTTCAGAGAGATACGGCGTTCCAAATCCGGAACAAGAGTAGCCGTACGAGCCAACTCCACTTGAGCCTGTTGATAAGAGGTCTCCGAGGTCAGCCCTCCTTCAAAACGGATACGCGCCAAGCGCACTCCCTCTTCACGCGCCTTTTGTGTCTGGCGCACAATCTCCAGTTCCGTATCAAGGGCTACCAGCTCATAATAAGCCTGCGCCACTTCGGCAACGATGGTCATGCGCAACGCACGCTGCGCCTCCACACTTTGCAAATATTCGGCCACAGCAGCCACTTTCTTCCATCTCAAGTTTCCCCAAAGGTCCAGTTCCCAAGAGAGCAACGCCTTGGCTTCGTAAGTATTGCCTACATCACGGCTATGACCACCGTAATTCTCCACCTCGCGCTCAGCCTCCACCTTTCCGGTGAGCTGCGGCAGAAGGTTGGCAACACTGATACGTTTTTGGGCAGCCATCTCCTTGACACGGGAAGCTGCAATCAGCATGTCTTTGTTATATTCCAGAGCACGGTCTATCAAAGCACGCAGCGTGCTGTCCGTATAAACTGCCTGCCACTGTTCATCGGCTATGCTCATGCTATCCTGCTGCTGTGCCAGGCTATCCGGCAATGCCATCTCCGGACGCACATAGCTCTTGCCCACCTTGCATGAGGTAAGGGCAAACATACTCAGCAACAAAATAATATATATGTTCTTTCTTTTCATAAACGTTGTCTTTAAAATCAGTCTTTCTTAATCTTATGCTGCACTTTGGCTTTTGTCTTGTATACCAGGACAAAGAAGAACGGTACAAGCACAATACCGAATACAATGGCAAATATCATTCCGAAGAAAACACCCGTACCGATGGCCTGACGGCTCGCCGAGCCCGGTCCGCTTGCCAACACCATAGGAAGCATTCCCAATACAAAGGCGAGGGAAGTCATCAGGATAGGCCGGAAACGGAGTTGGGCAGCATGGATGGCAGACTGTATCAAGTCTCCTCCCTTGTCAACCTGCACCTTGGCAAACTCCACAATCAAAATGGCATTCTTTGCCGCAAGCCCCACCAGCATCACCAAGCCGATTTGGAAATAAATATCATTCTCCAATCCGCATATCACAACGCCCAGATAGGCACCCAAAGCGGCAACCGGCAGTGAAAGCAATACAGCGATAGGCACCGTCCAACTTTCATATTGCGCAGCCAAAAAGAGGAATACGAAAAGGAATACCAGCGTAAGCACAAGACCCGTCTGTCCTCCCGCCTTCTTTTCCTGATAGGAAAGGCCACTCCACTCCAGACCGATATTGTCCGGCAAGTGGTCACGTGCAATCTGCTCCATAATCTCCATTGCCTGGCCGGAACTGTAGCCTTGTGCCGCAGAACCGCGGATGACGGCAGTGGTAAACATATTGAAACGCTTGATACTGCCCGGACCGGTGGTATAAGAGGCATTTCCCAAGGAAGTAAGCGGCACCATCACTCCGTCTTTTGCCTTTACAAAGAACAAGTTGATATTGTCCTTATGCTCACGATAAGGAGCCTCGGCCTGGATATACACCTTATATATACGGTTGAACATATTGAAGTCATTCACATATACTGAACCGGTATAGGCCTTCATGGTAGAGAATACATCCGCCAGGGGCACACCCAGCATTTTCACCTTATCACGGTCCACATCAAAATAAAGTTGCGGTATTTCAGACTGCAAGGATGATGAAAGCCCCGTCAGCTCCTTATGCTTCTGGGCATAATACATCAGCGTATCTGCCGCCTGCACCAAGTTGTCAAACGTCGCCTCTCCACGCGCCTCAAGCTGCATTTCGAAACCTCCCGAGGTACCCAATCCCGGAATGACCGGAGGCGTGGAAAGATAGACCTTGCATTCGGGATATTCCTTCAAATCCTTCTCCACATTCTCCATTATCTTATCGATGGAAATCCCCTTACGCTCTTCCCACGGTTTCAGAATAACCGTCAGCTCACTGCGTGCCTGGTTGCTACCCACACGGGGGCTGCTACCCGTCACGTTCTGCACATAGGCCACATAGGGATTCTTCTCCAAGTATTGCACGGCACGGTCGGTCACCACACGGGTTCGCTCCAAAGTAGCACCTTCCGGCAACTCCAACTCTATCTTAAAATAGCCCTGGTCTTCTACCGGCAGGAAGCTGGTAGGCACCAACCGGTGGATAATGAAAATGGCAACCAGTACCAGGCCGAACGCACTCATCAAGCGGCGGGGATTCCTGATGACCCGGTTAATGACAGCCACGTATTTGTGATTGCCCAAGTTCAGCCATTCATTGATTTTGCGGAAAACTATGTTCTTTTTCTTTCCACTGTCGGGCTTCAATATGAGCGAACACATGACGGGACTAAGCGTCAGGGCCACTACCGTAGAAAGCAATACGGAAACGGCGATAGTAATGGTAAACTGACGGTATAACTGTCCGGTGATTCCGCTCAAGAAACTTACCGGCACAAACACGGCACAGAGCACCAACGATGTGGCAATCAAGGCACTTGCCAATCCGTTCATCGCCTTTTTGGTAGCTTCATACGGGCTCAATTTCTCCGTCTCCATAAGATGTTCTACATTCTCCACCACCACAATGGCATCATCCACCACAATACCGATGGCGAGAATCAATCCAAGCAAAGTCAGTATGTTCAGAGAGAAACCGAAAATAAGCATGAAACCGAAGGTACCAATCAGGGAAATAGGTACCGCAACAATCGGTATCACCGTCGCACGCCAACTTTGCAAGGATAGAAATACAACCAGCACCACCAGAATCAGCGCTTCGAACAACGTCTTGTACACTTCGTGAATGGATTCGGAAATATAAGTCGTCATGTCGAAGGGAATCTCATAACTCATCCCCTCAGGGAAATTTGCACTGATTTCCTCCATAGCAGCCTTTACGCTCTTTGCAACTTCCATTGCATTGGCCCCGGGAAGCATATAGATACCGAGAACGGCAGCATTCTCACCGTTGATGCCACTCTCCGTGCTATATGAAGATGCTTCCAATGAAACACGCGCCACATCGCGCAGACGGATAATGGAACCGTTGGCATTGGCACGGACCACAATGTCCTCAAACTGCTTTGCCGAACTTAAGCGTCCCTGGGTAGTGATAGGGATAGTAATGTCGAGTCCCTTCACCGGCTGTTGTCCCAAAACACCCGCAGCAGACTCACGGTTCTGGTCCTTCAGGGCATTCTGCAAATCCTGCACCGTCAGTCCGAAGTTGGCAAGTTTGTCGGGCAACGCCCATATCTGCATGGCATAGTAGCGGCTACCGATGTTGGAAACACGTCCCACACCGGGGATACGGCGCAACAAGTCGAGTACATTGATAGTAGCAAAGTTACTCAAATAAATTTCGTCGAACTTCGGGTCACTGGAAGTCAGACAGATAGTCATCAATTGGCTGGGAGCCTGCTTTTCCACAGAAATACCGTTCTGAATCACTTCGGCTGGCAAACGGCTCTCCGCCAGTTTCACACGGTTCTGTATTTCTACGGCAGCCAAATCCGGGTCGGCAGACACGTCGAAAGTGACCGTAGCTGAAAATCCTCCGGAATTAGAACTGTTGGACTCCATGTACAGCATACCGGGAGTACCGTTTATCTCTTGCTCGATAGGGGTTGCCACCGCCTGCGAAACAGTCAATGCACTGGCTCCCGGATAGGAAGCACTGATTTTCACTACGGGAGGCGTTATCTGCGGATATTGGTCTACCGGCAGCATGGTCAGGCCAATGATACCGACAATTACAATCACAATCGATATCACCGCCGAGAATACCGGGCGGTCTATAAAGAAACTTACTTTCATAACATCATTACTTTGAAGGGTTGTTGTCCTTTGATTTATTCTCAGCCGGAGTAGTCTGCTTCGTTTCGGAAACAACCTGCTTGTTCAGAGAATCACTCGTCTGCTCTTCCTCCTTTTTAGGAACGGCAGCCTGGGCACGTACTTTCATACCCGGAGTCAGCTTGTGGAAACCTTCAGTCACAATTTGTTCTCCGGCAACCAGACCACGCTCAACCACCCAATTGTTGCCAAATTCAGGTCCCAGTTCAATGAAACGCTTTTCAACCGTAGAGTCCCGGCGCATCACAAAAATATATGCACCACCTTTCTCAATGGTAACCGCCTTTTGAGGAACGGCGACAGCACCCTCACGTACATCCAGCAATAGCTTAACCTTTGTAAACTGCCCCGGTAACAACACTTTGTTAGGGTTCGGCATTTCGGCACGCACGGAGAATGTTCCGGTCTGAGGGTCCACCTGAGGTTCGGCAAAATCCACATAGCCCTTATAAGGATAGACGGTATTATCCGCCAAAGTAATCGTAATGTTCGGCTGCCAGGAACGTGTAGAGTCCTGACGCCCTATATCGATATTCCGTTCCTTGCTTTTCAGGTAATCCAATGCCGTCATGCTGAAATCTACCAGAACCGTATCACTTTTCACAACCGTAGCCAGCAAGGACTTGCCTCCCGGTCCGACCAATGTTCCCAAATCCACATTTCTTTCACTGATATGTCCCGATAGCGGAGAACGGACCAACGTATATCCCAATTCCAATTCAGCCTGGTCCAAATCGGCCTGGCTCATCGCTACTGAGGCTTCTGCAGTCTCGTAAGCAGCCTGGGCATTGTCCAAATCCAGCTGGCTGGCAGCGTTCTGCGCATAGAGGGGGCGGATACGCTCCAAATCGCGCTTTGCCTTCAATGCCTGCGCTTCATCCTTCTTTAACTGTGCACGAGCTTTGTCAGCCTTTGCCCTATACTGGTCCTGGTTTATCACAAAAGGTACCTGGTTCTTGGTGACATATGTTCCTTCTGCGAAAAGCATATTCTCCAAATACCCTTCCACACGCGCACGTACCTCTACAAACTGCTGAGCGCGAATACGTCCCACGTACTCGCCATATATCTCCACATCTCCTTTTTCCGCAGATTCCACAATCACGGTAGGAGCTTCCGATTCCACCTTCTTAGGCCAAGTCAGAATAACGTAACCTGCCAACAATACCGCCATGCAGGCAACCATCATCAGCAACCTCTTCTTCTTTAGTTTCAATTCTTTTTTCGTAAAAAACTGTCTCATGCTTGTTTGTATATTAAATTTAACCCTGTTTCTTTCTATTAAAGCAAATCCGATGCCAATCTATCACCATCTCATCCATTACGTCTAACAAACTATATATCAAGCAGAAAAGCAGACGGCAGTTCTTTATTCATGGTGGCATCCTCCATTTTTCCCTGTGGAATGTGTCCACAGTTTGTGGAATAATTCCACAAAACTACTAAATTAAAAACACATAAAAACCCTTTTTTGCTCTACACTAACAAAGAAAAACATTATCTTTACCGAAAATAATTCAGATTATTCATTTTAAACGTAAAGATTATGGCAAGTAGAAAAGAACTAAAGAAGAATATAAACTATATTGCAGGTGAATTGTTCACAGAGTGTCTTGTAAACAGCTTATATGTGCCTGGAACAGACAAACAAAAAGCCGATGAACTGATGGCTGAAATTCTGAAAATGCAAGATGAATTCATAAGCCGCATCAGCCACACCGAGCCAGGAAATGTAAAAGGTTTCTACAAAAAACTTCGTGCTGACTTCAATGCAAAAGTAGACGAAATTATTGACGCAATGGGCAAACTGAAATAAGATGAAGAAAGCCTTTTATAGCTTCATTTATTATCGCCTGCTGGGCTGGAAGACAAACGTGACGGTGCCCGACTACGACAAATGTGTAATTTGTGCGGCACCCCATACTTCCAATTGGGACTTATTTATCGGTAAATTGTTTTATGGTGCCATCGGCCGCAAGACCAGTTTCATGATGAAAAAGGAATGGTTCTTTTTTCCTCTGGGACTGATATTCAAAGCCGTTGGCGGCATTCCGGTGAACCGGGGACGTAAATCTTCCTTAGTGGACCAAATGACCGAAAAGTTTGCAAACAGCAAGCATTTCCACCTGGCTATTACACCGGAAGGAACCCGTAAAGCCAATCCCAACTGGAAGAAAGGTTTTTATTACATAGCACTTAAAGCACAAGTGCCCATCATGCTTATCGGGATTGATTATCCTTCCAAGACCATCTCCTCTACCAAGGCTGTCATGCCTACCGGAGACATCGAAAAGGATATGCGCGAGATAAAACTGTACTTCAAGAACTTTAAAGGAAAAAATCCCGAAAATTTTGATTTAGGAAATATCTAATCAGGTATTAAGCATTAATGCCATGCGAATAAGCATCTTGCAAACAGACATTGTCTGGGAAAATAAACAAGAAAATCTCCGTCGTCTCCGCGAGAAGTTAGAAACTCTTCGTGGAACAACGGAGATTGTTGTTTTACCGGAAACATTCTCCACCGGCTTTAGTATGGACACCGCCAGCTTGGCCGAACCCACAACGGGAGAAACCATCGCAACACTGCGCCAATGGTCCGAAGAGTACCGGCTTGCTCTTGCCGGCAGCTATATTGCCTGCGAAACAGCCTCGGAAGGCGGAAAGCCATCCTACTACAACCGCGCATTCTTCCTTACGCCCGAAGGCAATGCTTACTATTACGACAAACGCCACCTCTTCCGGATGGGGCACGAGACAGAACATTTCACCCCCGGCAACCGGCGTCCCATCATCCGATATCGCGGCTGGAATATACTGCTGCTTGTATGCTATGACCTTCGTTTCCCGGTCTGGAGCCGCAATACGAGCAATGAATACGACCTCCTGATTTACGTCGCCAACTGGCCCATTCCCCGCCGGAAAGTCTGGGACATCCTGCTGCAAGCGCGCGCGCTGGAAAACATCAGTTATGTCTGCGGTGTCAACCGTATCGGCAAGGACGGCAGAGACATTCCACACAGCGGAGGCAGTGTGGTCTACTCTCCGAAGGGGGAAGTGCTTGCCACTGTGCCCGACAACGAAGAGGCGATTGCCACCGCCTCCCTCAACCTTTCCTCCCTGCAGGAGTTCAGGCTAAAGTTTCCCGCTTGGAAAGATGCGGACGAGTTCGTTATTTCTTCAAATAATAGTTCACAGTAGTCACTACACGTACGCTTTTTATATAAGGAGTATAGGCATCGCGGTCACTTATGGAGAACTGCCCTTGCGAGGCATTGCGGATTTTCCCCAGTTCACTGTCCGAATCCTTGGCAAACTTCTCGGCTGCAGCACGAGCGTTCTTCGTGGCCTCCTCTATCATTCTGGGCTTCACTTCGTTGAGACCGGTGAATTCATAAGACACATTATATTTATAATCCCCTCCCGTGATGGCAATACCCTGCTTCAAGAGTTCAGCCTGCCCCGACATGAGCTTACGCACCCTATCCACATTCTTGGAAGTGACAGTGATGACAGACGTGGCATTATAACGATAGGCCACGTTGCGGTCAACGTAACGTTCGGCCTGCATGTCAATCACTTCGGGCGGTGCAATACTGATTTCCTCCTTCTCAATACCGTTGTTTTCAAGGAAACTCACGACGGCAGTGTTTTTCTTCTCCATATTGGCATAAAGCAGTGCAGGGTCATTACCTATGTCTTTGTAGACAAGAGGCCAGACTACCTTGTCGGCAGGCACTTCCATTTCGGCCAGCCCTTTCACACTGACCACACGGTCCTTATTCACAAAATTGTTGATACCGCCTTTTACCATGATTCCCAACAAAAGCAGCCCCACGGCTATGATGGCTGCTTCTACTTTCCAGCTTTTCATACATTGATATTTTAGAGTTTATAAACACACACAAATATAACAAACCCAAACGACAAAAAGTGCGATGAATGGTCTATTTTTATATGATTATCCTCACTTATACCCCAAACGAACGAGACATTATACAAAATGCACCAAATCCTCTTTTTTAGAGTATTTAATGAAAATACCCAAAAGAAGGAGTACATCTTCTCCAAAAAGTACCTATTTTTGTCCTTCGAAACAATGTCAAAGCGACAACATGATTAATTTAATAATTCTAACCCCTAAATCCTATGTTGACCCAACGTAAAATCCATACTCACGGTGGCGGTTGGCCGTGACTTTATGGAATGACCGAAGACACTTTCCGTACAACCGTCAAAACCCATATGAGATATGGGACGACCAGTATTTCTTAATTAATCTTCAGCAATATGCGGATGAACATTGTTTTTCGTATATTTGTTGATTGAAAGAACAGTTCAATACTTAATCATTTATTAATAATAAATTTTATGAAAACCAATCTAAGCTCTCAAATCACTCTCAACAGAGTCTCCCCCAGGTACTATAGACCTGAGAATGCATTTGAACGGTCGG
>OHEV01000497.1_pt1 | contig 22291 bp, 21 predicted proteins | sample 1567331 | NCBI WGS metagenome assembly OHEV01 (sample SAMEA3879561, study PRJEB24766) | human gut metagenome | biome: human-associated habitat; feature: feces | place: USA | collected 1985/1987 | reverse complement strand
GGCGTAAAAACACAGTTGCGCCTTCATCTGATTTATCACCGTGCGTTCGGGCAGATACTCGCCCAGAATTTCGATATGTTTCATAATCGCGGCTTTAACGTCAAATTCGTATTCTTTATCTTGCAGTTTTGCAAATATAAACGGCTTTCCAAGCGCGGCGCGACCAACCATTACGCCGTCGCAACCCGTCGTTTCTTTCATTCTTAAATAATCGTCGCGCTTTTCCACGTCGCCGTTTCCGACAACGGGAATACCAACGCTTTCTTTCACTTTTTTTATGACGTTCCAGTCGGCATTTCCGGAATAAAACTGTTCCCTTGTCCTTGCGTGTACGGCAACCGCCGCGCCGCCCGCTTCCTCGATGACCTTCGCGATTTCGGGCGCGGTGATTTCGTCCTTTTCAAAGCCCGCTCTGATTTTCACGGTTACGGGACGATTTGTTGCGGATACCGCCGCTTTCACCACTTTGTAAACAAGGTCGGGATTTCTTAAAAGCGCGCTGCCTTCGCCGTTTTTCACGACTTTCGCGACGGGACAACCCATATTTATGTCGATTATGTCAAAGTCTTTGAGAAGGGGGTGTTCCACCGCTTTTTTTATGTATTCGGGATCCGCGCCGAAAAGCTGCACGGCGACGGGACAATTTCCCCTTTCGCGGGTTTCCAGAAGCGCGGCGGTGTTGGGATTATTGAAGCAAAGCCCCTTCGCCGACACCATTTCCGTTACCGTAAGCCCCGCGCCGTAAACCGAGGCAAGATAACGCATGCCGGCGTCGGTATAATTCGCCATCGGCGCGAGAATCAAATCGTTTTTAAGTTGTACGTTTCCGATTTTCATTTGTAGATTTTCTTTGCCTTGTTCCAGTATTCGTCCAGGATTTCGGCGTTACCCAAATCCTTTCCGTCTTTCAGTATTTCGCTTTCCATATACTTAAAGCGTTTCACGAATTTGTCGCACGCCTCTTTAAGGGCGGTTTCCGGCTCGATATGCCGCCAGCGCATCGGGTTTATCGCAGAAAACAGCAGATCGCCCGCTTCCATTACGGCGTCGGCGCCGTCCGCTTCCCGAAATTCGCGGATTTCTTCGTTGAGTTTATCGTAAGTGCCGTCGATGTCGGGCCAGTCGAACCCGCATTTCACCGCGACTTTCTGAATTTTGTAAGCGTACAAAAGCGCAGGCAGATTTTTGGGGATTTTGTCCATCTTGTCGCCGAAACTCGTATATTCCTTTTCGACGGCTTTCGCCGCGTTCCAGTAATCCAGCGCGTCTTCGGCGTTCGTCGCTTTGTTCTGCCCGAAAATATGGGTGTGTCGGGTGATAAGTTTATGGCAAAGTCCGCTTACGACGTCGTTGAAATTATATTCGCCGTCGGCGTTTCCGATCATTGCGTGGAAAACTGCCTGCAACAATACGTCGCCCGTTTCTTCGATCATGCCGTCAAGGTCGTTTCTGTCGATTGCGTCGATAAGCTCGTACGCTTCCTCGATGAGATTTATCCTTATGCTTTCGTGCGTTTGCGCCCTGTCCCACGGACAGCCGTTTTCGGACAACAGCGTTGCCATGATTTCGATAAGGTCATGGGAATCGTGTCGTTTTGCCGACAACAAATCATCGGGCGGAATCACCAAAGTCGTTATATACGAAAAATTCTTGCCGTGGTCGATTTCGGCAAGAGGTATGTATGTCAAATTATCTGTCTTTTTGACACTATTTATCAGATAAACGAGTTTCTCGTCGCCGTAAACGTCGGACAATTTGATTTTTACGTCGCCCGCAAGAAGTCGGTTGTCGATCTCTCTCACGACGACGGTATGCCGCTTGTCCGGCATGAACGAAACGTCTGACGCGACGTCGTACGCACTGTAACTCATCACCGACGTGTCGGGACAAACTCCGGCAAAATCCGCCGCAAAGCTCACGCCCGCGATAATTTCAATATAGTTCGTTTGTTTTTTCAGTTTTTGCACCGTTCCGTCGTCGAAACCGCCGCCGTTCACGCAAAACGCAACGTCGCCTTTTTCGTTTTCCGACAAAAGCGTTTTTATGATTTTTTCGTCAAGTTCAGAAAAATCTTCCGCGGCGTCGTATGCGTCGTCGAAAGATTTTGCGAATATTCCGTTTTTTTCAAAAAAATCGTACGTCGGCGTTTTTGCCGTTTTGACGTAAATGTTTTTTGCCTTTTTCAGAAACTTTTCGGCGCGGAAACTCAAATCGTCCTTATAAAGCCCGAGACCAATTACGGTAATCATTCAACTCTCCCAGAATCGTAGTTTTTGCGATAATTTGTAATACGCCTTTGAAAACGGCACGCCCGAAAGTTCGTCCCCGTCAAAGACGCCTGAAAACGCCGCCGCGACAACGTACGCAAACGACGCGACGACAAAACCTGTCGCAAGCGACAAAATCGGATTTTTGATATAAATATCAAAATCCCACGCAAGTAAAAACATTATAACATTTATTGCCGCGATTGTACTAACGTTTTTCACGAGTTTAAGATTTTTTCCCGAGAGAATATAAAAATCGCGCGCGTTTAAGATTACGCCGACCGCCGAAAACGCAATCATACCGTATCCCGCGCCGTACACGTTGAAGTTTACAAGGCATATCGCCGTAACCGCAATTTTCAGCGCGACCGAAAAGGAATTGTTGACGATGATTTTTCCGGTTTTGTCAATCGCCATTATCATACTTGCGTATATTTCACGAAGCGCGCCCATCGGCACGGTGAACGAAATAATCCTTAAAAGCCGCACCGCCGTTTGTGTTTCCGCGCGATTAAGACGCGGATATAAAACCGCAATAATTTTGTCGGAAAACGCAAACATCATAACCGCGGCAAACGTCGAAATAACAAGTGCGAGTTTCACGGCGGTCGCTCCTTTTTTCCTGATTTCGTCGATGTCCCGTTTTGCCGTCGCCGACGCGATAACAGGCACGATCGCAACCGACAACGCAACGCTTAAAACGACGGGCATATTCACGACGCTCATTACCGTGCCCGAATACAAACCGTACTTCGCCGTCGCAAGAGAAATCGACTCTCCCGACGCTTTTAATATGTTTACGATTAAAATTCCGTCGATAAACTGCGAAAACGGTATGATAAAGCCGGCAATCGCAAAAACGACAGACGTTTTCAGAATGGCGTTCCGCACGTCTTTGTCACAACTTTCCACCGCGTTGATTTTGTAAATCTTCCCGCGCGAAAAATAGGTTATCACAATATAAATAAGCGCGACAAATTCGCTTATCATCACTCCCGACAGTGCGCCGATTACGCCGTAAATCACGCCGTACTTCGACAGAATTTTTGCAAGAGTCAGCCCGAACGCAAGTTTGAAAACCTGTTCAAAAAGCCCCGATACCGCCGTCGGAATCACGTCGTTGTTCCCCTGAAACCAGCCGCGGAACATCGACAACGCACCGACGAAAACAACCGCCGGCGCAATGACGTAATAACCGCTTTTCACGCCTTCGTTTCCTTGAATTCTTGCCACGAACCCCGACAAAACGCACAGGAGAGCGGCAAGCACGACCGACGTCCCGACAACGCTTAAAAGCGCGTTTTTAAGGACTATCCTGCTGTCCTTTTTCAACGCGTTATTCTCGCTCGTGAGCCTTGACACCGCAACGGGGATTCCACCCGTAGTCAGCGCAAGTATCAGCGCGTAAATGGAAAACACAAGCTGATACATTCCCATTCCTTCCGCGCCGAGCGCAGACGTGAGCGGCACGCGATACAGCGCGCTTATTACCTTTGCAATTATGGAAAACACCGAAAGCAGCGCGGCATTCCCCGCCATAGTACGCCTTTTCATTGCAGTGAATTTGCCAAGATTTTTGCCGAAAACTCGGCAAGTTTGGTTTTTTCGGCGACGTTTTTTTCGGATTTTGACAGCAAAATAACGCCGCCCGTAACGTCGCCCGCGACGACGACAGGCGCGAATATCTGCATTTTGTATTCGTTCGTATCGTCGCCGGTTATCGCATATCCGTCGGGCAAAAACACCGTTCGCGTCGTCCTTTTTTGAAAAATATCCGCGACTTTTTGCAATAAGAGTTTGTCCGAATAAAACGTCTTGTCAAAGCCCGCCGCCGCGACGATTTTGTCAAGGTCGGTCACAAGCGACGTGTCCCCCGTCGACGAAAACAAACTTTCCGCAATCTCTTCCGAAAACTTTTGTATTCCCTTTACGCACGAGTATTTTTTCAGGATTAGGCTGTTTTCGTCAACGAAAATTTCCATTTCTTCGCCCTCGCGAAGACGCATCGTACGGCGGATTTCTTTCGGGATAACCACGCGTCCCAACTCGTCGATTCTTCTTGTGATTCCTGTGTATTGCATAAAAAAACCTCCCGCAGTAGTATCCGCAGGAGGAAAGTTATTATGCAACGATTATTGTTGTTCGTTGATCTTGTAAGACAGCACGAACAGACTGTCGCTCATATTGATGTTTTCGCACACGACGCCTTCCGCGACGTTGGACAAATCAACGGGGGCGAAATTCCAGAATTTATTCACGCCGAGCCGCACAAGGTTTTCGGCAACTTCGCGCGCGTATTCCTTTTGTACGCAAATCGCCGCGATGTCGACGGGGTGCGTGTTTATGTATTCCGCAAGTTTATTGACGTTCAGGACTTCGACGCCGGCGGGCACTTTCTGAATGACCGTCGGATCGACGTCGAACATTGCACGGACGTAAAAACCGTCGTCTGAAAACCCGACGTATCTCGCAAGCGCTTTCCCGATGTTGCCGCAACCGATAATAATAATATTGTGCTGCTGATCGAGTCCGAGAATCGACGCGATTTCACTGCGAAGTTTCCCTACGCTATACCCGTAGCCCTGCTGACCGAATTCGCCGAAATTTGAAAAATCCTGTCTGACCTGCGACGCCGTAACGCACAGGTTTTTCGCAAGTTCCGAGCTGGAAACGCGCTTTACGCCGTCGTGTTCAAGCTGTTTAACGTATCTGTAATATCGCGGAAGACGTTTAATGACCGCTTCCGATATGCCTTGTTTTTTTGCCATACTCCAATTCCTTTACGGATAATTTTAATTACTAAGTTTCGATATGTCAAGAAATTTTTTCTCACCGAAAAACTGCTTGTATCAATCTATTATTATAACTCCACGCGGGTGCGAAGCGCGGTGGATAAGGTCATTTCGTCGGCGTACTCGATAACGCTGCCTTCGGGAAGACCGCGGGCGATGCGCGTAACCTTTATCCCCAGCGGCTTTATAAGTCGCGCGATATACAATGCGGTTGCCTCGCCTTCGACGTCGGGATTGGTCGCAACGATGACTTCTTTCACGCCGTCAAGCCTTTTCAGCAGACCTTTTATGTCGATATCGTCGGGGCCGACGTGCTCGATGGGGCTGATTACGCCGTGCAAAACGTGATAAACGCCCTTAAAAGACTTTACCTTTTCAAAAGCCTGAATATCTTTCGGCTCTTTCACGACGCAGATAACCGACTTGTCGCGCGTACGACAAATTTCGCAAACGTCGTCGGCGTCGTCGGTATAGTTGCCGCAAATTTTACAGAATTTCACCTTTTGTTTGACGTCTCGCAAGGCGTTGATAAGGTCGTCGACTTCGCTGTCGCTGCGCTTTAATATGGAATAAGCGTACCTTGCCGCCGTCTTTTCGCCCACGCCCTCGAACTTCGTGAATTCCGCAATAAGTTTTGCAAGAGGCTCGATATAAGGCATCAGAACAAACCGCCCATACCGCCTGCAAGCGGTCCCATAAGTTCTTCCTGCAACTCGTCAACCTTTTTGACGGCGTCGTTGAAGGACGCGACGATAAGGTCTTCCAGCATTTCGATATCGCTGGGGTCAACCGCTTCGGGCTTGATTTTGACGGCGGTGACTTCCTTGTCGCCCGTCATCGTGATTTCAACCATGCCGCCCGCCGCCGAGCCGGTTACTTCGGAATTTTTAAGTTCTTCCTGAGCGCGCTGCATATCGGCTTGCATTTTTTGCGCCTGTTTCAAAATTTGTTGCATATTTCCGCCGCCGAATCCGCCGCCGGGAAAACCGCCTTTGCCCATAAAAAATACCTCCGGTTATTTCGTGATTTTGAAATCGTCCCCGAAAAGCGTTTTCAGCCTTTTCAGGACGTCTTCCGACGTGTCGTCGTCGGTGACCTTTACGGTCAGTTTATACGGCTTGCCCGAAAGCGCGCCGAGTTTTGATTCAATAAGTTTAAGGTTGTCGGGGATACTCACGACGGACGCGTCCGCCTTCGTTTTGAAAGACACCTTGAAAAAGTTCCCGTTTTCTTCCACCCCGACGTATTTATTCATCGCAATCCCCAGCGCCATGCACCTTTCCTTCCCCACGATTTCCGTGCGGCAGGCGTCCCAAAGCGCGTCGGGATTATCTGTTTTCAGCTCATTTTTTTTTTTGAAACGCGGTGTTTACCGCGCCTTGCGAAACTGTCGATTCAAGTTTTTTCAAGCGTTTTTCGATTTCCGCCTCGCCGTTTTCAAGCGCAGCCCTTACGACCGTCGCCTCAAACATAATGCGGGGCTGGGTGCTGTATCTTAACTCGCCGGAAAGACCGTTGAACAAATCGAGCGCGTTCAGAAGGTCGACGTTGCCGGACGATTCCGAAATCGCCGACAGTTTTTCGTAAATATCTTTCGGGAGTTTCAAGGCGGACTCGGCATTTTTACAGTTTTTCACGTAAATGACGTTCCTTATCGTCGTTGCGACGTCCTTATTGAGAACGGCGATGTTTTTGCCGAAATTCGACAAATTATCGACGATAGACAATGCACGCGCGACTTCGTGCGAAAGCACCGCCTGCACAAGGTCCAGAACGATGTGAGGATCGGACGCGCCGAGAACTTCCAGAACGTCGTCGTAAGTTATCGTATCGCCCGAATACGACGCGCACATATCCGCAATCGAAAGACTGTCGCGCACGCTGCCCTCGGCAGAAGTTGCGATAAGGTTTATCGCTTCTTCCGAATACTTTTTGCCGATGTCGTCGAAAATGCGTTTCAGGTTGTCCGAAATATCTTTGACCGAAAGCAATTTGAAGTCAAAGCGCATGCACCTTGACAAAATCGTCTGCGGCAGTTTATGGACGTCGGTCGTCGCAAGAATGAACACGGCGTGTGACGGCGGCTCTTCCAGCGTTTTCAGAAGTGCGTTGAACGCGCTTGTCGAAAGCATATGAACTTCGTCGATGATATAAACTTTGTACTTTCCGATGACGGGCGGATACTTGACCTTTTCGCGAAGGTCGCGGATTTCGTCCACCGTGCTGTTGGACGCGGCGTCGATTTCCAGAATATCCATATTGCCGGGCTTTTGAAGTTCGACACAAGCCGAGCATTTCCCGCACGGATTGCCGTTTACGGGGTTTTCGCAGTTAATCGCGCGCGCAAAAATTCTCGCGACGGTAGTTTTTCCCGTGCCGCGAGTCCCCGTGAAAAGGTATGCGTGCGAAATGTTGTCCGTTTTAATCTGGTTGACAAGCGTCCTTACGATATGTCCCTGCCCGATGACCTCGTCGAAAGAAGTCGGACGGTATCTTCTGTACAAAGAAATGTGTGCCATTTGTTCACCTTTACATTAGTGAAATATAGTATATACTAAAACATAGGATTTTGCAACCGTTTACAACTCCGTCGCCAAATTTTTGTAGCCGCATACGACGCTCATTGTCGCAAACCTTAACGCCGCGGAAAGCGTCGCGCCCGAAAAATCCGACTTCGCGACGTTTCCGACGACAGCCGCGGCGGCCTTGATTTCCGCCTTGATTTTAATGTATTCGGGCATATTTTCGGATTTTGTAATTTTGTCAAAATCGGCATTTAATTTATTAATTTCATTCAATAAACCTTTTAATCTGTTTTTTACTTCTGTTTCGCCGATACTTCCTTTGTCAAACGAAGTCGTGATTTCGTAAAGGCGGGAAAACGCCGTATCCGAGTATTTCAATGCGTTTTTTACGGCGTCTTTTTTTCCGTTGTCGCACCAGGAAAGCGCGGGCGCCTTGACACAGATTTCATAGATGCAGGAACTGCTCCCCGCCATTCTTTTTCGGACTTTTTCCGCGTCGTCGCGGCTTTTGTAACACGCAAGCGCGAGATAGTATTTTTCATCGTAAATTATATAGCCCGCCCCGCCCGACGTGCGCGCTTCATCGGCGGAAATTCTTGCAAGGCTTTCATCCGAAAACACGTCGGAGCACACGACGTAATACATTTCGCAGTCGGTGTTTTTATTTCTTTGGAAGAAATTCATCACGCTTCCCTTTCCCGAAAGGGTTGCGAGAGCGAACGTAAGCGAGAAGCACAAAAGTATCGTACAAACGACGAAAACCGCCTGTTTGTCGGCTTTTACGACGCGCCTTTTTTCGGGTTTTTGCGGTTTTGTTTTCTTTCTTTTTTCGGGTTTTTTGTGCCGCCCGTCTTCCTTCCAGATATACGATTTATACTTATAATCGTCATAATTTACGTTGTCGATTTTTTCCATAAAAAAACACCCTTATAATTAAGGGTATTCTTTATATCCTGAAAATTGACTTATTATTCTTCGTATCTTTCGACAAGAATGTCGGCTTCGCTCAGGATTTTCATTGCGAATTCGTCCGGGTATCCTTCGCGATAAACGATACGTTTTATGCCGCTGTTGACAATGATTTTGGCGCAGATACTGCACGGCTGATGCGTACAATAAAGGGTTGCGCCCTCAAGGGAAATACCGAGTTTCGCCGCCTGACAGATGGCATTCTGTTCCGCATGAACGGCGTAGCAAAGTTCCGCGCGGGTGCCCGACGGGATTTTCATGATATCCCTCATACATTCGCCCTTTTCGACGCAACTTCTGATGCCTTCGGGCGCGCCGTTGTAGCCGGTTGTGAGGATTCTTTTGTTTTTTGTGATGACCGCGCCGACCTGACGCCCGGTTCTATAACAACTTGACCACGTCGAAACGACGTTTGCCATTTCCATAAATCTCTTATCCCATTTATCCATCATAGCGACCTCGAAAGAAAATAAATATATGATAATAATAACACTTTTTCAGCTCGTTGTAAACAAATTCGCGCGCATACGTGCGCGCCCGTATTTTACTTAGTAACGCGCGACTTTACGACGTTTTTGAAAATGCGCGTTTTTTAGCGGTATTTTTTAATTTTTTCTGTCATAATACTATTGACATCGCGATATATTGCGTGTATAATTACCATTGAATTAGCAATCAAGGCGTTTGAGTGCTAATTTTAAAATCAATTTACAACAATTATTTTCGGAGGTAAATATGACAATAAAACCTTTGTTTGACAAAGTTGTCGTTAAATCAATCGAAGCGGAAGAAAAGACCGCAAGCGGCATCCTTCTTCCCGGCACAGCACAAGAAAAACCCCAGATGGCAGAAGTCGTGGCGGTCGGTCCCGGCGGACTTATCGACGGCAAAGAAGTCACGATGCAAGTCAAGGTAGGCGATAAAGTTTTGTACAGCAAATACGCAGGAAGCGAGTTCAAACTCGACGGCAAGGAAGTTATCATCCTTCGCCAAAGCGACATTCTCGCAATCGTGAACGAATAAGGAGGCTTTTATATGAGCAAACAATTCAAATACGGCGAAGAAGCGCGCCGCTCCCTTGAAAAGGGCGTGGACACTCTTGCCGACGCAGTTAAAATCACTTTGGGGCCGAAAGGCAGAAACGTCGTTCTTGACAAAAAGTTCGGCGCACCCCTCATCACAAACGACGGCGTAACCATCGCCAAGGAAATCGAACTCGAAGACGCTTTTGAAAATATGGGCGCACAACTTGTGAAAGAAGTGTCCGTAAAAACCAACGACGTCGCGGGCGACGGCACCACAACGGCTGCCCTTCTCGCACAGACCATAATCCGCGAAGGTATGAAAAACATCGCCGCCGGCGCAAACCCGATGGTGCTGAAAAAAGGTATCGCGAAAGCAACCGAATATACCGTCGAAGAACTCAAAAAAATCAGCAAACCCATTGAAAGCAAAACCGCTATCGCGCAGGTCGCGAGCGTGTCGGCAGGCGACGAAGAAATCGGCACTCTGCTTTCCGACGCTTTTGAAAAGGTCGGCAAAGACGGCGTTATTACCATCGACGAAAGCAAAACCATGAAGACGGAACTCAGCGTCGTCGAAGGTATGCAGTTCGACCGCGGTTACGCTTCCCCCTATATGATGACCAACCCCGACAAAATGGACGCCGTCCTTGAAGATCCGCTTATCCTTATCACCGATAAGAAAATCAGCGTGTTCCAGGATTTGCTGCCCGTTCTCGAACAGGTTGTAAAATCAGGCCGCGGCTTGTTCATCATCGCCGAAGAAGTTGAAGGCGAGGCTCTTACCGCCCTTGTCCTGAACAAACTCAAAGGCGCAATCAAGTGCGTTGCGGTCAAAGCCCCCGGTTACGGCGACAGGCGCAAAGCAATGCTTGAAGATATCGCAATCCTGACAGGCGCAACCGTCATTTCGTCCGATCTCGGCTACGAAATCAAGGACGCAACCCTCGATATGCTGGGCAGCGCGAAAATGGTTCAGGTCGACAAAGACAACACCACCATCGTTGACGGCGCAGGCGATCCCGCTCTCATCAAACAACGCGTTGCGGCAATCCAGCACCAGATTGCGGAAAGCACCAGCGACTACGACAAAGAAAAACTTCAAGAACGCCTTGCAAAACTTTCGGGCGGCGTAGCAGTCGTCAGAGTCGGCGCGGCAACCGAAGTCGAAATGAAAGAAAGAAAACTCCGCATCGAAGACGCTCTTGCGGCAACCCGCGCGGCTGTCGAAGAAGGTATCGTCCCCGGCGGCGGCATTGCCCTTCTGTCCATCAGCGACAAAGTTACCGCATACGCAAATACTTTCAGCGGCGACGAAAAAACGGGCGCGCTCATCATCGCGAAAGCCCTTACCGCCCCCATTAAACAAATCGCGGAAAACGCAGGCGTTGACGGCGGCGTTATCGTAGATAACGTGTTGCGCGCAAAGAAAGCGAACTTCGGTTACGACGCTCTTAAAAACGAGTTCTGCGATATGGTCGAAAAAGGTATTCTCGATCCGACCAAAGTCACGCGCTCGGCACTTCAAAACGCAGCAAGCGTATCGTCTACGTTGCTCACCACCGAGGTCATCGTTGCCGACAAGCCCGAACCGGCTCCGGCGATGCCGCAGGCTCCGATGGGCGGCGATATGTACTAAATCGCTTCGCTCTCAAAACGGCAAATGAAAAGATTGTCGTTTTGGAAAACGGGACAAACAACAGTCAAAGGCATCTTGAAAAAGATGCCTTTTTTATGCCGTTTTTCCCATAAGGAAACCTGCGCTCCGCTAATCCTTATTCCCTTTTCGCTTGTTTTGAAAAACGCGGTTTCCAAAACAAGAATAGCTGATAAATAATTAAATCCTCGATTAAAAAAACCGGTTGCGTTTGCAATCGGTAATTTTTTTCAAGATAAGGACGATAACAGAATAGACAGTTATTTTGTATCGCCCTTACCCTATTGTCTATCCTGAATTTGTCGGCTTACAATGTCCTGATTGCGCGCCATATCCGTTCACACCACCCTCGCCGGACAAATTATACTAATATTATGTGCGGTTATTACCCACACGTCAAGTAAAATGTCGGTAAAAACCACATAATATTTTTATGAACAAATTTTCGGAACGAATTAAAGAATTGCGAATTGAAAAAGGTATGCGCCAATGCGACCTTGCAAATTTGGTCGGCATTTCACGCGCGTCCGTTGCCGACTGGGAAACCGGCAGGCACGAACCGCCGCTTGATACTATTATTGCACTATGCAAAATTTTTGACGTTTCAGCGGATTATCTTTTGGGTATTACAGATTAAAAAACCGATTGCGTTTGCAATCGGTTTTTTGGTTTCGTTTGGTTTTTCAATTTTGTTTTAAGCGGTTTGTTGTTCGGAGTCCGCGTCGATATGCGGTTGGCGTTTCGATTTGACGTGGCGCACCAGGAAGCACAGCCCGAACGCCCCTGCGACAATCGCGACGCAAGCAACGATTGCGACGATAAGTTTCCACGGGAATTCGTCGCCGCCTTTTACCCTTTCCCACATACTGACGACCGCGTCGTTTTGCGCGCCGAAGTCCTGCATTACGCCGAGAGTGCCTTCCGATTTCTTAAAGTCGGGGTATCTTCTATGGTCGCCGAAGAACTCGGTAAGGTCGTACTTAACGCCGTTGATTTCCTTAATAATTCCGTCGACAACAATTCCGTCGACGACGGTGTACAGTTCTTTGATTTCGTCGTCGGTGATTTCCCACACATACTCGTTTTCGATAAGGCAGTTGATGGCTTCGATTGAAAACTCGTCTTTGCCATCAATATATTTATCGGGATCGAAGGAGCAGGTATAGCCGATTTCCATCATATTACGCATCGCGACGTCGGGACGGCACATAAAGTTGATGAATTCCTTTGCCGCCGGGACGTTTTGCGCGGTTTTCGGGATTGCCCAGCCGTCAAACCATACGTTGCCGAACTCTTTTTCTTCGCCGTCGATTTCAATTGTCGGGACGAAGTAATCCAGAAGGTAATTTGTTTCTTCGCCGGTTGCAATGTTTTTGAAAGTTTTGTCGGGGTTGTAGCTTTCCTCGATTGCGTACATTGCATCGCCCGACCAAGCAAGGTCGACGTATGCGATTTTGTTGATCATATCGTCCTTGCCGAAATCGACTTCGTAGCCTTTGATATGCTTTCTTTGTTCCAGAAGCACGGTTTCGCACATTTTCAAAAGCGTGTTGTCGACGGTGTTGATAAGTTGTTCGATGGACAGGTCGGCGTACGGAGTCCCGTCGAGTTTTCCTTCTTCTTTGAGGTAACAAACGGTTGCGGCATAGACGTCGCGGACGCTGTCTTTCACAAGGATTTTCCCTTCAAGTTCCGGGTTGTTCGCCTTATTCCAAAGGATACCCCAGCCGGCTTCGAGGTCTTCTTTCCTGACCTTTTCGACGTTGTACATTATGCCGAGCGTGCCCCACATATACGGCACGAAATATCCGTTCATTTCCGCGCCGAAGATCGACTCTACCCTGTCGCGGATTGCGGGATACACGTTACTTATGAATTCGTAGTCGCCGTCCGACATATCGAGCGGTTGCAAAAGGTTTTTCTCTTTCAGTTTCTGAATGGAATATTCGCTGGGGCAAACGAGGTCGATCTGGCTGTCGCCCTTGGTAACTTCGGTCATCATTGTTTCGTTTGTGTCGAAAGTGCTGTAAACGACCTCGATTTCCTTGCCTGTTTTTTGCTTGTAATACTCTTCAAAAAGGGTGATATTGGCGGGATCGATATAGTCCGCCCAGTTATATACGACAAGTTTTTCTTTTTTCCTGTCAAGGTTCACGACGACGATGCCTGCAATCGTACCGCCGACGATAACCGCGATAATAACCGACACGATAAGGATTTTAATTGCTTTCTTGTTCATGCTTTAACCTCCTTTTTCTTGTCGGCTTTGGCTTTTTTGACCTTAACGACGTTGACGACGAGAATGGTCGTAAGCACCACGATGAAGATAATGCTGAATATCGCAAACCAGAACGGCGAAAGCCCTTGTACCCTTGCGTCGGCGTAGATGTACGTCGAAAGAGTGTTGATGCCCGTTGCCGCGCCTTTGTTGATTTGCGTGATGATGAAGTCGTCCATCGACAGCGTGAACGCCATCATAAATCCCGACATAATGCTGGGCGCAAGTATGGGCAGAATGACTTTTACCATCGCTTTGAACGGGTTTGCGCCAAGGTCGAGAGCGGCTTCGTAAACGTTGTTGTCCATCGTTTGAAGTTTCGGCAGTACCGAAAGAATGACGTACGGCGTGCAGAAACTGATGTGTCCGATGATAAGGCGGAAATATCCCGCGGGGAACGAGAACGTTACGAAGAATATCATAAGCGACACCGCCATAACGATTTCGCTGTTGATGATGGGCAGTTGGTTGACGTTTTCCACAACCTTTCTCGCACGCGGTTTCAAACAATAAATGCCGATTGCCGAAAACGTGCCGATAAGCGTCGATACAACGCTCGATACGACGGCGATAATCAGCGTATTTTTAAGCGCGGCAAGCAGTTCGGGCGTTTTGTCGGACGCGAATATCGACTTGTACGACTCGAAACTGAACCCGTTGTCAAAAGAGAAAATCGACGTGTTGAAAAACGAAAACACGATAATCAGCACTATCGGCGCGTACAGCAGCGCGAGAAGTAAATAAAGATATGCTTTTGCAAAAAATTTCTTTACCATAAGTTTCTTCCTCCCGCCGCAGACGTTTTTGAAAACCTGTTCATTATAAAGTTGGAAACAAGCACGAGAATTATCATTACAAGGCTCATGACGCTGCCGACGCCGTACAAGCCCTGATCAAACTTCATCTGAATGCTGTCGCCGAACAAGAATACCGTGCTGTCCGACAAAAGCTGGCTTATCGCGAACGTCGAAATCGTGGGAATGAACACCATCGTGATTCCGCTTAAAATCCCCGGCACCGACAACGGCAATATCGTTTTTGCGAAAACCTGGAACTTGTCTGCCCCGAGATCTTCCGCCGCCTCGATATAGTTTTTATCAATGCTCGAAAGCACCGTGTGCAAAGGAAGTATCATAAACGGCAGGTAGTTGTAAACCATGCCGAACACGACCGTCCCCATTCCGAGCGGAATGTTCAGCGACACGAAAATCGCTTTCGTCGCAAGCGTCCTTATCAGGAAGTTTACCCACATGGGCAGGATAAACAGCAATACGAAAATCTTGCTTGCGCTGTATTTCGCAAGGAAGTACGCCGCGGGATATCCCAGAACTATGCAGATAATCGTCGTCAGAAGTCCGACGAGAATGGAGTTTCCAAGCACCACCAGACTTGACTTTTCGGTGAAGAAAATCGCAAAGTTTTTGAAACTGAATTTCCCGTCGTAAATAAACGCGTTGGCAAGAATCAGCACAAGCGGCGTAACGACGAAAACCAGCAAAAACAGCATATACGGATAAGCAAAGGCTTTTCGCGTAAATCTGAAATTTTTAATTTTCTCTTTCATTAAATTGCCTCCACCTTAATGTCTTCGGGTTTAATATTGATACCTACGCGGTCGCCTTTGAGCCATTCGTCCTGAGTGTCGACAAAGAAGTCATAGTCGAAATCGGTGCGTAAAATGACCTGATAGTAACTTCCCTTGTAAATGCTCGACACGACGTCCGCGCTGACCGTTCCGTCGGCTTCGTCGTCGGTAACGTCGACTTTATCAAACGGAATCGACACTTTAACTTTCGTTCCTGCGGGCAAGTCGCTTTTCGTTTCAAAGTCGGCTTCGCAAATTTTAACGATGCCGTTGTCACCCATTTCGGTTTCGTACTCGTTGATAATGCGCGCTTTGTGCATGATGTGTATTTCTTCTTTCGGAATGAAGATACCGATTTCTTCGCCGACGGCGCACTCGGTATTTTCAACGATCTGCAATTCGTTTCCGTCGCTTTCGCAAAGGATTTCGTAGTGGTCGCCCTTGAACACGCAGGACGTTACTTTTGCGGTGAGTTGTCCCTTTTCGACGTTTTTGCCCTTCGTGATATAAATGTCTTCGGGGCGCACGATGATATCGACGGGTTCGTTGGGTTTGAAGCCTTTGTCGACGCACTCGAACTCGGTGCCGAAGAAACTGCATTTATAGTCGTCGATCATAATGCCCGACATGATGTTGCTTTCGCCGATAAAGTCGGCGACGAATGCGTTTGCGGGCTCGTCGTAAATCTTTTTGGGGGTGCCGATTTGCTGCACTTCGCCGTCGCGCATAACGATGATTTTGTCGCTCATCGTGAGCGCTTCTTCCTGATCGTGCGTGACGTAAACGAACGTGATTCCAAGGCGCTTATGCATATCCATCAGTTCGATCTGCATATCCTTTCTCATTTTCAGGTCAAGCGCGCCCAGCGGCTCGTCAAGAAGCAGCAACTTCGGCTCGTTGACGATTGCCCTTGCGATTGCGACGCGCTGTTGCTGTCCGCCCGAAAGGCTGTTCACGTCGCGGTGACCGTAGTCTTCAAGGTCAACCATTTTAAGCGCGTGATTGACTTTTTCGGCGATTTCGGCTTTCGTATATTTTCTCATATTGTCGAAAGTCCTGCCCTTTCTGTCGGTGTACGTCGTGCCGTCGGGAATGGTTTTGAGTTTCAGACCGAACGCGATGTTGTTGAACACGTTAAGGTGCGGGAACAACGCGTATTTCTGGAAAACCGTGTTTACGGCGCGCTTATGCGGCGGCAGATTGGAAATATCTTCGCCGTCGAAAAGGATTTGTCCGCTGGTCGGTTTTTCAAAGCCGGCAATCATACGAAGCGTCGTCGTCTTGCCACAGCCCGAAGGTCCTAAAATTGTCACGAATTCGCCGCGTTTTATCGCGATGCTTTCGTTTTTGACGACTGCTTTGCCGTCGTATTCCTTGGATACGTTTTTGATTTCGATAATGTTTGCAGATGACATATACTCTCCTTAAAACGTGGGCGGGCTTGACACCCAGATGATTTTAGCCGTTGTATTTTTTGTATTTTTAATATAATGTACTTTGTTGCTTACAAAATAAAAGCTATTGCGTTTTTTGCACTTATAGACGTTGTTGCCGATGACGATTTCGATTTCGCCGTCAAGGACGTATCCGAATTCTTCGCCCTCGTGCGGCATATCTTTTTGAAGCGTCGTATTCGGCTCGATTTCGATATAAACAGGCTCCATCTCGTTCTTCTGACTGTTTGGCACAAGCCAGACGATTTTTTGCCCGTCGCCTTCCTTTTCGAAAAAGTCGTCGCTCGTGAACACGACTTGTTCGGGTTCGTCTTCGCTGAAAAAGGTTTTCAGATCGCTTCCGAGTGCCACCATAAGGTCGTTCAGGGTGGAAATTGTCGGCATGGTCAGGTCGTTTTCAAGTTGGCTTATGTAGCCTTTCGTGAGTTCGCACCTGTCGGCAAGTTCCTCCTGCGTCAATCCGCAACGAAGCCGCAGATTTTTCAGTTTGGTTCCGATTTCCATATAACCTCCTGTTTCCGCGCCGTTTGTTTAGTATTTCTAAACCTAAAAATTAGAGAGTTTTGTAATTTTAAGAAAAAAGTTTACAATTACTAAACCATACGACTGAATATGATTATATGAAAATAGCGTATATTTGTCAACGAAATATACGCATTTTGTCGCAATTTGTAAAAAGATATTTTTGACGATTGTTTCCCGCGCAAAAAACCGCAAAAAAAGAATATATCAAAGATATATTCTTCCGCCTCAGATTTCGTATAAAAAAACGCACGGTTTTCACCGTGCGTAATTTCGTTTTTTCTTATTCGATGACCTGCGATACGACTGCAAAGCGTTTCACCGATTCCGCGCTGCTTTCGGCTTGTTTCTTATTGTCGTAAGTTTCGCCGACGTAAATGCTGTTGCGGTTTTTGATAATGAACTTATATCTGTTGTTTTTGTCCTTATCCACACGTACGGTCGTTGCTGCGTCCTGCATATTTTTCTTGAAGGTTTCGATGCCTTCCAGGCAAGATTTCTTCGACGCATATTCGCGGCTTTCGTAAAGAAGCTGACCGTTGTTTGCATAAAGATAGAATTGATAAAGATCGCCGTAAACGCAATCTACGCGATATTTTCCGACAACGCCTTTTGCTGCGGTTTCTGCGGGGGCGACTTCCTTAACTGCCGCTTTCTTTGCGGGCTCTTTCGTCGCAACTTTTTTTGCAGGTTCTTTCGCCGCGGCTTTCTTGGGTGCGGGCTCTTTTGTTGCTGCTTTTTTTACTTCTTTTGCCATATTGATATAACCCCTTTTATTATTTTATATTAAAAATTTATTCGCTGATTTCGGAAACCTGTGCAAAGCGTTTCACGGATTCCGCGCTGCGTTCCGCCGCTTTTGCGGTCGAGTACGTTTCGCCGATGTAAATGCTGTTGCCCTTCTTGAAGATGTACTTGTAGCCGCCGTTCTTATCGACGTCAATACGGTACTCGCAATCCACGACGTTCTTCTTAAAGGTCGCGATGCCGCCCTTGCAGGAGTTCAGACTTGCGTATTCGCGGCTTTCGTACAAAAGTTGCCCGTTGTTTGCGTAAAGGTGGAACTGATACGCATAGCCGGTATCTTCGATCGTATATTTGCCGACGACCTTGGGTTTATCGGCTTCGTCGTTTTCCTCGACGGGTTCTTCAACCTTTGCCTCCGCCTTTTTCTTTGCGGGTGCTTTCTTTGCGGGTGCGGCTTCTTCCGTTACTTCCGCTTTCTTCTTCGTCGCTTTTTTCTTTGCGGGAGCGGGTTCTTCCGCGGCGACTTCGGGTTCTTCCGTCGTTTCTTCTTTCTGCGCTTTTTTGGGTTTCAGATTTATTTTTGCCTTGCCCCAGCTGTCGTCAACGAAGTTGTCGTTGTTTTCCGGCTCGATATAGTGCTTCTCCTCGACGGGCGCGGGTTCTTCCGGCTGAACGTATGCGGGAACGGGCGCGGGCGCGACGGGTTTTTCTTCTTCCACGGGAGCATAAACTTTGTCTTCCGCGATAAACTTCGACATATCGATTTGTTCCTGCGGAGCGGGTTTTTTGTCTTCAAACGGAGGCAGCTCGTCATCGAAAGCGTCGGCGTCGAACTTCTTCTCGTCCTCGATATAAGGCGCGGGTGCAGGTGCCGCTGCCGCAACGGGCTCGGGCGCGGGTGTCGCGGGTACGACGGGCGTTTCTTTCACAGCGGGTTTTTCTTCGGCTGCGACTTTGCCACTCTTACTTGCTTTCTTTGCGTCTTTTACGCTTTGTCTTGCCGCCTTCTTTGCCGCTTTCTTCGCCTTGTTCTTCTTTGCGCAAACCGCGATAATAACGATTAAGCCGATGAGTACGAGCGCTGCGCCCGCAACAAGCAAAATGAACTTAATCGGGGGATTTTCTGCCAATAATTCAACGAAAAAGTCTTTCACCGTGATGGTAAAGAAATCGACGATTTTCTGCCATACTTCATTGGATGAAACTGCTGCTAACATTTTTCAAACTCCTCTTTAATAATATAACCCTGAAAATAAATTAGATAAAATACCTATACTGTGTATATTATAACACAATAAATTTACGTTATCAAGGTTTTGAAAATATCAATTTGACGAAATTCGTGTTTTTTTGCTAATTTTTTTATTGCGATATGCCTTAAAAAATATGTCGAACAATGCGTATTTTGCTTGCAAAAAAAACGCCGAAATGTTACTATGTTAAAAGTAAATATTGTGAGGTGTTTTATGAACAACGTAACCATTTTCAATCACCCTCTTATCACACACAAAATTGCAATTATGCGTGATGAACGTACCGGCAGCAAAGAGTTTCGCGAACTTGTGGAAGAAGTAGCAATGCTTATGGCATTTGAGGCTCTCCGCGATATCAATACGCAAGAAATTGAGGTTAAAACCCCGATTGCGGTCACTAAAACCCGCGTTATTGCAAATGACATCGCAATCGTTCCTATTCTCCGCGCAGGTCTCGGCATGGTAAACGGTATCCTCGCTCTTGTCCCCACCGCAAAAGTCGGACACGTCGGTCTTTATCGCGACCACGAAACGCTTGAACCCAAGGAGTACTACTGCAAACTTCCCGACGATATCGCAAACCGCGAAGTCATCATTCTCGATCCGATGCTCGCAACCGGCGGCAGCGCAATCGCGGCAATCGACTTCATTAAGGCAAAAGGCTGCAAGAACATTAAGTTTATGAGCATCATCGGCGCGCCCGAAGGAATTGAAAAGGTCCACGCAAAACATCCCGACGTACACATCTTCGTCGGCTGCAAAGACTCTCACCTTAACGAAAACGGCTACATTGTCCCCGGTCTCGGCGACGCCGGCGACAGAATTTTCGGTACGAAATAATCCGCAATAATTGAACGAATAATTGCATTGCCCTGACTTTTGTCAGGGCTTTTTTATATCGCAAAGTGTTTCATCACTGTCGAAGACAATATCACGCCGTAGGCATATCACTGCCGATTGGCTCATCGCGCCAAAGGCAACAAGGTGCCCACGCAAAAAGTTGCATTTCAGGTATAAAAAAAGTCCTCATAAAACTATGAGGACTTTTTGATATTTCGTTGATTATTACTTGTCGGACGATTCGTCCTTTGCTTCTTCAACCGCCTGGAATTCCACCGTCGCGGTTTTGTCTTTGTCTTCGAGTCCGAGTTCTTCGACTGCTTCGTCGACTGCTTCGCTGTCTGCCACGACTTCGTCTTTTCTGACGCCGGGGAGTTTGTCGTCCGTGTCATACGTTACGCCTTCGCCCACGACCGCGATGCTTTCGCCGTCTTTGACTTCGCCCTGTTTTTCTTTCTTGGTTTTGATGGAAAGAATGACGTTGGTAAGGATACCTACGATAAGAGCGGTTGCAATGTTGGTGATGGTGACGATTGCTTTGCCCTTCGTTGCAAGACCGAATTTAAGAGCGAGTCCGCCGATACCCGTGACAAGGATTGCCGATACGACGAAGAGGTTTTTGCTTTCGCCGAGGTCGACGTTTTGCAACATTTTAAGACCGCTGACTGCGATAAATCCGTAGAGCGCCAGGCATACGCCGCCCAGAACGCAGGTGGGGATTGTTTCGATAAGCGCGATGAACGGGCTGAAAAACGCGATTATAATCGAGATAACAGCCGCGCCGATTATGGTGTAAATCGAGGCGTTTTTGGTGATTGCCACACAGCCGATGCTTTCGCCGTAAGTGGTGTTGGGGCAGCAGCCGAAGATTGTGCCGACGGTCGTTCCGAAGCCGTCACCAATGAGCGTGCGATGGAGACCGGGGTCTTTAAGAAGGTCTTTTTCGATGATGGTGCTCATATTTTTGTGGTCCGCGATATGTTCCGCGAAAACGACCAGCGATACGGGGATGAACAGAAGCGCGATTGCGCCGACGCCCGCGCCGGTAAGCCTTGCGGTGCCGTTAACGGATTCCTTAATTGCTTCGATAATCGCAAGGTGCGGATAATCGAGGAATGCGGTGACGCCCGTGAATTTGCCGTCTTTTACGAAGTTTTCGACAAGCGGAGTCCAGTTGACGATTTTGAGATATTCGACATTGCAAGCATAGCCGAAAATCGAGAAGAACGATGCGAGAAGGTAACCTGCGCCGATACCGATGATGAAAGGCATAAGTTGCATTTTTTTGCTGCCCTTGCAGGATACGAAGACCGTTACGAAGAAGGCAAACAATCCGCAAAGGATTGCGACAAGGTTGTAAGATTGTCCGCTGCCGCTTGCAGTGGTAAGGTTGCTGATTGCGCTGCCCGAAAGACCCAAGCCGATAAGAGCAACCGTGGGCCCGATGATGACCGCGGGCATAAGTTTGTTAATCCATTCAGTGCCTTTCTTCCAGACGATAAAGGCGAGTATGCAGTACACAGCGCCTGCGAATACGCCGCCGAGAATAATTCCCCACCAGCCGTATTGAGTTGCGCCGATCAACGCCGAGATAAACGCGAACGAGCTTCCGATGAAGATCGGGCTCTTTTTCTTGGTAACCCATACATAGAACAGGGTTGCGATACCTGCGCCGAAAAGCGCGGCAGCGGGGCTCATGTTGACGCCGTTTCCCGAGCAAAGAATAGGCACGAGAATCGTCGCGCAAACGACCGCCAAGAATTGTTGAAGCGAGTACACAAGCGTTTGTTTGAAGGACAACTTGTCTTCAACGTTGTAAATCATCTTCATAAGTAACAATCTCCTTTAAAATTTATTTATATTTTGATATATCAGAGTGAAAACAGGTCGACGGCGATTTTCTCGTCATAGGGCGGTATCATTACCCTTACGACCTCCTGCTTGGACGTTGGCAGGTTTTTGCCGACGTAGTCCGCGCGTATCGGAAGTTCGCGATGGCCGCGGTCGATAAGCACGGCAAGTTGTATCGTGCGCGGACGTCCCAGCGTGAACACGGCGTCGATTGCGGCGCGCGCCGTCCTTCCGGTAAACAAAACGTCGTCAACAAGGACGACGTCTCGTCCCCTTACTTCAAAGGGAACGTTGATTTTTTCGATAACGGGGGTTTCGCTTTTTTCCGCAAGGTCGTCACGATAAAGACTTATATCGAGTTCACCCACGTCAAGCGACACGCCTTCGTATTTTTTCACGTTTTCGGCAATTATTCCGGCAAGAGGGATACCACGGCTTTTAATGCCGATAAGCACGACGTTTTCCAGGGAGTCGTTTCTTTCGATAATCTCGTGCGATACCCTTTTCAGTGCGCGTGCGACAGCCGTAT
>OHEV01000492.1_pt1 | contig 22444 bp, 17 predicted proteins | sample 1567331 | NCBI WGS metagenome assembly OHEV01 (sample SAMEA3879561, study PRJEB24766) | human gut metagenome | biome: human-associated habitat; feature: feces | place: USA | collected 1985/1987 | reverse complement strand
ATCGTGGTTGAACTTGGCAAGCCGCAGTGCAGAGAATACGGACAAAAGAAATGCGAGATAGGGGAAAACGCCGGCCAAGCTTTCCATTGCGCCCGAATAGTCCATTTCCTTGAACAAGGAAAATACAATCAGGGAAGGGGCCACTCCGAAACTGACATCATCTGCCAGAGAATCCAAATCCTTGCCGATAATGGAGTGTGCGTCCAGTGCACGTGCCATCATGCCATCGAAGAAATCGAATACGGCACTGAAGATAATGAAAGCGAGTGCCCATTCATATCTGGCTTCGAATGCCATGACACAAGCAATACACCCGGAGAATAGGTTCAGGCAGGTCAGAGTATTTGGAATATGGCGGGTAATGCAGTTTGCCATTGTTGTTCTTTTATTATTTAAGTTTGGCTATCACAGTCTGATTGCCGGTAGTCAGTTGTCCTAGTTTAACGAATACTTCGGTGCCCAACGGTAGAAAGACATCCACGCGGGATCCGAATTTGATGAAACCCATATGTTCGTCAATATAGCATTCCTCGCCCGGTTCGGCATAGGTCACGATGCGGCGCGCCATGGCTCCGGCTATCTGTCGTGCCATAATCTCCACGCCTTCCGGAGTTTCTATTACTACGGTGGAACGCTCGTTGTCGGTGCTGGCTTTGGGCAGCCAGGCTTTCATGAATTTACCATTGTGGTGGGATACCTTTTTCACTGTCCCGTCTACCGGATACCAATTGGCATTATGATGCGCTACCTTTTTAATAGTACCATCTACCGGATACCAGTTGGCGTGTACATTAACCAGACTCATGAATATAGATACCATGATACGGCGGTCGTGGAAGTATTCGTTTTCCTCCACTTCTTCCACCACTACGATTTTACCGTCGGCAGGAGCTACCACGACTTTCTCCGTTTCTTGTCCGAACAAACGGATGGGGCAGCGGAAGAAGTTCACGAGTATGCCATATACTATGAGGCTGATGACCGCTACTACGTAAAAAGGAACTTTGCATTCCAATCCGAAGTAAAGGGCAGTGTTGACAGCCAGAATCAGAACCAGGCTGCCTGCCAATGTATGTGTTCCTTCACGGTGTATGCGTATCTTTTTTAATCTTTTTAATCGACCCATGTATATCGTATTTGCTAATTTAGATAGAAATTATCTGCAAAAATAGGCTTATTTTGAAAATCTAACAAGGATTTGGAGAGAGAAATGTGCATGTTGATAACTTTTTGGGAAATATTTTTGTTAGCTGTGATAGAGGTTGTAATTTTAGGCTCTCAATAGAAAGGATATATATGCAAGATTTTGTTCATTTACATGTCCATACCCAATACTCTCTTCTGGATGGTCAGGCAAGTGTCAGCAGGCTGGTTGACAAGGCCATGAAGGATGGTATGAAAGGCATTGCCGTGACCGACCATGGAAATATGTTCGGTATCAAGGAGTTCACCAACTATGTCAACAAGAAGAACAGCGGGCCAAAGGGGGAGATAAAGGACCTCAAGAAAAGGATTGCCGGTATTGAAAGCGGTGAGATAGAGTGTGAAGACAAGGAAGCGGAGATTGCCGATTGTCGTGCCAAGATGGCAGAAGCGGAAAGCAAGCTGTTCAAGCCGATTGTAGGCTGTGAAATGTATGTGGCCCGCCGAACCATGGATAAGAAGGAGGGGAAGCCGGACCAGAGTGGCTATCACCTGATTGTGCTGGCAAAGAATGAGAAGGGGTATCACAATCTGATAAAACTTGTATCGCATGCCTGGACAAGGGGATACTATATGCGTCCGCGTACAGACCGCAGTGAACTGGAAAAGTACCATGAGGGGCTGATTGTCTGCTCGGCTTGTATCGGTGGCGAGGTTCCTAAGAAGATTATCAATGACCAGCTGGAAGAGGCAGAAGAAGCTGTACGCTGGTATAAGAATCTGTTTGGCGATGATTACTATCTGGAGCTTCAGCGCCATAAAGCCACTGTTCCCCGTGCCAACCACGAAGCCTATCCGCTTCAGCAGAAGGCGAATGCCAAGTTGCTGGAGCTTGCCCGGAAATATGACATTAAGGTTATCTGCTCCAATGACGTCCACTTTGTGGATGAAGAGAATGCAGAAGCGCACGACCGCCTGATTTGTCTGAGCACGGGTAAAGATCTGGATGACCCTACCCGAATGCTTTATACCAAGCAGGAATGGATGAAGACAAAGGCTGAGATGAACGCCTTGTTTGAGGATGTTCCCGAAGCCTTGTCCAATACCTTGGAGATTTTGGACAAGGTGGAATATTATTCCATCGACCACGCTCCTATTATGCCTACGTTTGCTATTCCGGAAGATTTCGGAACGGAAGAGGGCTATCGGCAGAAATATACCGAAAAGGACTTATTTGATGAGTTTACCCAGGATGAAAACGGCAAGGTGGTGCTGGATGAGGATGCCGCCAATGCCAAGATAAAGCGTCTGGGGGGCTACGACAAGCTGTACCGTATCAAGCTGGAAGCCGACTATCTGGCAAAATTGGCATTCGACGGTGCTAAAAAACTGTACGGTGATCCCTTGTCCGACGAGGTGAAGGAACGTCTGGTCTTTGAGCTGTACATCATGAAGACGATGGGTTTCCCGGGATACTTCTTGATTGTGCAGGACTTTATCAATGCCGCCCGCACACAGCTGGGCGTTTCGGTAGGACCGGGACGTGGTTCGGCTGCCGGCTCGGCGGTGGCCTATTGCTTGGGCATCACGAAAATAGACCCGATTCAATACGACCTTCTGTTCGAGCGTTTCTTGAATCCCGACCGTATCTCTTTGCCTGATATCGATGTGGACTTCGATGATGACGGGCGTGGAGAAGTGCTCCGCTGGGTGACGGAGAAGTACGGGCAAGAGAAGGTGGCGCACATCATTACATATGGCACGATGGCGACCAAGATGGCCATCAAGGACGTGGCGCGCGTGCAGAAACTGCCTTTGAGCGAATCGGACCGTCTGTGCAAGCTCGTGCCGGATAAGATTCCCGACAAGAAACTCAACCTGCCCAATGCCATTGCCTACGTGCCCGAATTGCAGGCTGCGGAGGCTTCGCCCGATCCCCTGGTGCGCGATACGATGAAATATGCCAAGATGCTGGAAGGTAATGTACGCGGTACGGGTGTGCATGCCTGCGGTACTATTATTTGCCGTGACGACATCACGGATTGGGTACCCGTCAGCACGGCGGATGATAAGGAGACGGGCGAGAAGATGCTCGTTACCCAATACGAAGGTTCCGTCATCGAAGATACGGGACTTATCAAGATGGACTTCCTCGGACTGAAAACCTTGTCCATCATTAAGGAAGCCGTTGCCAATGTACGTCTGCACCGCGGCTTGGAACTCGACATCGACAAGATATCCATTTCCGACCCTGCTACCTATAAACTCTATTGCGACGGCCGCACCATCGGTACGTTCCAGTTTGAATCGGCCGGTATGCAGAAATATCTGCGTGAGTTGCAACCGAGCACTTTCGAGGATTTGATTGCCATGAATGCCCTCTACCGTCCGGGTCCTATGGATTATATCCCCGACTTCATCGACCGTAAGTGGGGACGCAAGCCCATCGAGTATGACATCCCCATCATGGAGAAGTATCTGAAGGATACCTACGGCATTACGGTCTACCAGGAGCAGGTCATGCTTCTGTCGCGTTTGCTGGCGGACTTCACCCGTGGTGAGTCCGATGCCTTGCGTAAGGCGATGGGTAAGAAACTGCGTGACAAGCTGGACCACATGAAGCCGAAATTCATTTCGGGTGGACAAAAGAACGGCCACGACCCGAAAGTGCTTGAGAAAATCTGGGCCGACTGGGAAAAGTTTGCGTCCTATGCCTTCAACAAGTCACATGCCACTTGCTATTCGTGGGTGGCCTATCAGACGGCTTTCCTCAAGGCCAACTATCCGGCCGAATACATGGCGGCGGTCATGAGCCGAAGTTTGGCGAATATTACCGATATAACCAAACTGATGGATGAATGCAAGGCAATGGGCATCAATACATTGGGGCCGGATGTGAATGAAAGTAACCTGAAGTTCACCGTGAACAAGGAAGGCAATATCCGTTTTGGTCTTGGCGCGGTGAAAGGGGTAGGCGAGGGTGCTGTGCAGAGCATCATGGAGGAACGCGAGAAGAATGGTCCTTTCAAGGGTATATTTGATTTTGTGCAGCGTGTCAATCTGACAGCCTGCAACAAGAAGAATCTGGAATGTCTTGCTTTGGCGGGCGGGTTCGACAGCTTCCCGGAGCTGAAGCGAGAGCAGTATTTTGCCGTAAATTCCAAGAACGAGGTCTTCCTCGAAACCTTGGTGCGGTATGGTAACCGTTACCAGGCCGACCAGGCTGCGGCTGCAAACTCCTTGTTCGGCGGTGAGAATGTGGTGGATATCGCCACTCCGGAAATACCGGTAGCGGAACGTTGGAGCGACCTCGACCGTTTGAACCGGGAGCGCGATTTGGTAGGTATCTATCTGTCCGCACACCCGTTGGATGAGTATTCCGTAGTTCTGGAGCATGTTTGCAACACTCACATGACAGAGCTGGAAGATAAGACGGCACTTGTGGGACGCGAAATAACAATGGGTGGCATCGTGACCGCCGTGCGTCGCGGTATCAGCAAAAATGGAAATCCTTACGGCATAGCCAAGATTGAAGACTATTCCGGTTCGGCAGAGCTTCCTTTCTTCGGAAATGATTGGGTGACCTATCAGGGGTATCTGGGTGAACGTACCTTCTTGTTCATCAAAGCCCGTTGCCAGCCCAAGCAATGGCGGCAGGATGAGTTGGAGCTGAAGATAACCTCCATGGAACTGTTGCCTGACGTCAAGGAGAAACTGATTGAGAAGATAACCATTCTCATTCCGCTGAGTGTGCTGAACAAGGCTTTGATAACTGAACTGGCAGAACTGACCAAGGAACGTCCGGGCAGTACGGAGCTTTATTTCAAAGTCAGAGATGAGGATAGCAAGATGACGGTCGATTTGATTTCCCGTCCCGTGAAGCTTTCCGTGGGGCGTGAACTGATTACTTATTTAAAAGAGCGTCCGGACCTTGAGTTCAGGATTAATTAGTTATCTTTGTTGGAAAACGAAGATAGGCTGCACCTCGGCATAAAAAATGAACAAGTTCATTTTGTTTTGCATTCGGTTTGCACTATCTTTGCTTTGAAAGCGAAGGTTGATAAAACGCAATTGACAGTAAATTAATAATTATAGTTGACATTTAATATTAAAAGAAATGGCTTTAGAAATTACAGACAGCAATTTTCAAGAAATCCTGGCAGAGGGAAAGCCGGTCGTTATGGATTTCTGGGCACCTTGGTGCGGCCCTTGTAAGATGGTGGGACCAATCATCGATGAATTGGCTACTGAATATGAAGGAAAGGTGATTATTGGCAAATGTGACGTGGATGAGAACGGTGATGTGGCTGCCGAATATGGTATACGCAACATCCCTACAGTCTTGTTCTTCAAGAATGGAGAGCTGGTGGACAAGCAGGTAGGTTCTGCTCCGAAATCTGCTTACGTGGCCAAGATAGAAGCGATATTATAAGGTACTATTTGACGATTTACGATTTACCCTTTCGGCATCATGGCGCAGCTAAATAGTAAATAGTAAATCGTCAAATAGTCAATAACATTAACCCTTTAAGCAATAGTAAGTATGGGAATGGAAGACGATTTTTTGCAGAATGATGTCGATGATGAAAAGACCATCGAGTACATCAAGAATTATTTGCCGCAGGAGTTGAAAGAGAAGTTCTCTGACGACGAGTTCTATTATTTTCTCGATTTGATTGACGAGTACTATTCCGAGAGCGGCATCCTTGATGCACAGCCGGATGCGGATGGGTACATCGAGATTGATTTGGGGAAAATCGTGGACTATATTGTCAAGGAAGCCCATAAGGATGAGATGGGTGACTATGATCCGGAAGAAATCCTTTTCATCGTACAAGGTGAGATGGAATATACGGAATCTTTGGACGAAGAATAGTCTGTATCAAAAGTATAGGAAAATCGCGGATGGGCATGGCTTCATCCGCGATTTTTTGTTTTTATGTGACCGGTGGCGTATTCAGAAAAAAGAAGATGGACGTGCCGATGAGAATGACACCCAATACACCGTAGAACAGGCGGGCTTGTCGCCGCCCTACATTTTGTACGATAAACTGGGTGTTTCGGGCAGTAAAGAACCAGTTCCAGTCCAATATGGCTGCCAGCAAGGCGATGATGCCTGCGACGGCGAAAATCCCTTGAACGATGTATTGGCTCATCAGAAATAAGAATTAAGAATTAAAAATTAAAGCGGGGGAAAAGCATGCCTTATTATTCAAAGCTCTCTAACGTGACTTCCCGCTCTCCGTTCTCCACTTCTTCGATGGTGACCTTGATGGTGTTGCCCGGCAAGAGTTCCTCTACCAGCTCCGGCCATTCTATGAAGCAGAGGGCGCCGCTGTAGAAGTAATCTTCGTAACCCATGTCATACACTTCTTCCAGTTTCTTGATGCGGTAGAAGTCGAAATGGTAAATCAGTTCGCCGGCAGTGTCGGAACGGTATTCGTTGACAATGGCGAAGGTAGGGGAGGTGATGACGTCGGAAACGCCCAACTCCTCGCAAACGGCTTTGATGAAAGTTGTCTTGCCCGCCCCCATTTTTCCGTAAAGAGCGAAGACGGTATTATCACCCATTTCAGCGATGAACTGGCGGGCGGCTTCGTGAATCTGGTCTAATGACTGAATTTTGATTTCCATTGTGTCTTTTGATTTAGCGTTGCAAATATAGCCAAAAACTTTTTCCTGTCTTGCAAATGGCATAGATAATGATGGAAAAGAATATGATGGATGCACCCGAGGGGACATTCAAGTAGAAAGAAATCATCAGCCCGCCCAGGCAACTGAGGTAACCGATGCCGATGGAAAGCCAGATGATGCGGTGGAACCGGTGCGAGAACAAGTTGGCGGTCATCTGCGGAACGGTGAGCAGCGAAATGACCAGCACGATGCCCACCATGCGCAGGCATGCCACGATGGTCAGCGCAATGAACATCATCAGTACATATTCGAATACCTGCACCGGAATACCTTGCGAGCGGGCAAACTCCCGGTCGAAGGCTACGTAGATGATGGGATGGAGATACAGCGCGAAAAACAGTATCAGCAGCAGGGCAAGCCCTCCCAATAGAGCGATGTCGCTCCAGGTAATCGTGAGAATGTTGCCGAAGAGATAGGCGGACAAGTCGGGTGCGAATCCCGGCGAGAGGAAAGTGAACATGATGCCCAGTGCCATGCCCAATGTCCAGAATACGGCAATGGCGGAGTCTTCCCGCATGTCCTTCCGTTTGCTGAGCCACTCTACACCGAAAGCGGACAAGACTGCAAACAAGGCTGCCGACAGAATGGGGGAAATGCCGGTATACAATCCCAGGCCGATACCGCCAAAAGATGCATGCGTCAATCCGCCGCTGATGAACACTAGTCTCCGGGTGACGATGTATGTGCCTATCAGCCCGCAAGCAATGCTTGCCAGCAAACTGCCGATGAGGGCATGTTGGAAAAAAGTGTATTGCAGTAGCTCCATTTATTCAATTAAAAATTAAGAATTAAAAATTAAAAGTTGGATGTGGAGTGTTAGGAATGGGGGGTGAGACGGCGTTCGCCGATGATGAGGAACACTTCATCCTTGATGTTGTCCGGCAAGGCTATGCCACGCAGTTGCAGGCTGCGCACCCATCCGGCTACGTCCGTGTCTTGCATGGTGTAGAACACGTCGCGGAACTCGTCTTCCTGCTCGGGAGTATAGGCATCGGGAGCGGTGCCGATGTATTTGTCCAGTTCTTCGTCATCGTAATATTCTATTTGCTTGCTGACGGCTGCCAGCAGGCTGTCACGTTCGCAGATTTCATGCTGTCCGCAGCACTCGGCATCCACTTCCTGCACTTCGGGCATGGCGTCCAGTTCGCCGCGGTCTATCTTCTTCTGCAGTTTCCGGTTGCGTATAATTCCGGCTGTGGCTGCCACGAGGGCAAGGGCAATCAGGCTAATAATCAATATCCACATGGGCTTCCTTTTCTTGAAAAACATGTTCCATTAATAGAACGGACAAAGATACATATTGTTTTGTACACGACAAAATAATGCTTCAGATTGCAGGTAGGTAGATTACTTCCACCCGACGCAGGCATTACTTGCTTGGAACGTAGTGTAAAACTACTTTGGATACATCCTAATCTTAGAATGTATCCTTTATTTCTAAGAATAAAGGTTATATTCTTAAGAATAAAGGCTGTATTTCTAAGAATAAAAGCTTTATTCTAAGATTGCATTGCATTTTGGCAGACTTTAAATCCCGCCTTTTGCAAGTCTTCCCAGTAAGCAGGGTAAGATTTGGTAACGACCTGTGGTTCATCTATCTGTATTTGGGGCAGTACAAGGCAGGCGGGGGCAAATGCCATGGCCATACGGTGGTCTTCGTAGGTGGCGATGACGGGGTCAGCGTCTGCCGGGCAGCGTTCGCCATCCCACAACAAGATGCTGTCTTGCTCGGAGCGCACGACGTAACCCAGTTTACGCAGTTCCGTAATGAGGGCGGTGATACGGTCGGTCTCCTTTATTTTAAGGCTTTGCAGTCCGGTGAAGCGGAAAGGGATGTCCATCAGGCAGCAGGTGACGACAAAGGTCTGCGCCAGGTCCGGGATGTCCACCATGTCTTCGTCGAGACGGGTGGCGGGAGTACCCTTCCGGGTCAGTTTTACTCCCCGGTCTGTATATTCGGTATGGACGCCGAGGCGGGTAAAGACTTCCGCGCCGCGGCTGTCGCCTTGATAGCTGTGGGCGAAGAGACCGAGCAGTTCGATTTCTGCCGTGTGCGCTTCTTCCTTCGTGCTGTCTTCACTTTCTTTTGCGCTACTTCTGTCTCCCCCTTTTATTTTTTCATTTTTAATTCCTTCTATTGCCATCATCTGATACCAGTAAGAGGCGGCGCTCCAATCGCTTTCTACGGTGAAAGGGGTATCCGTGTATCCGCCGGGGCTGACGGTGATGCAATCTTCGGAGACCCAGTCGGCTTGGGCGCCGAAGTCGCGCATCAGTTGCAGGGTCAGGTTGATGTAGGGGCGGGAGATGATGTCACCCGTCAAGTGCAGGCGCAGGCCTTTGGGAAGGACGGTACCAATCATCAGCAGGGCGGATATGTATTGTGAGCTGACATTGCCGGCGAGGGATATTTCGCTGCCGGTCAGTTCTGTTCCGGTGATGCGCAAGGGAGGGAACCCTTCATTTCCGACGTATTCTATGCGGGCGCCGAGCTCTCGCAGGGCGTCTACCAGTATGCGGATGGGGCGTTGCTGCATGCGTTGCGTACCGGTGATGATTCGGGTGCCAGGAGTTACGCTGAGGTAGGCGGTGAGGAAACGCATGGCGGTGCCGGCGGCAAGGATATCTATATGTCCGGGATTTCCGTCGAGGGCGCGAGTCATCACTATGGTGTCGTCACAATCGCTCAGATTGCGGGGCAGGATATTGCCGTGGGCAAGGGAGTGGAGGATGAGTGCCCGGTTACTGATACTTTTGGATGCCGGGAGCTGTATGGCTGCGTGCAGTGAGGCAGGAGCGGAAACGGTATATCGCATGGTCGTATTTGTTAAGTTACGGTGGTAAGGAGTTTTTTTATTGTCACTGCAAAAGTAGGATAAATCTTTGGGAAATGGAAAAAAGGAAACTTGTTTCTGTGGTTTCAATCTTTCGTTTATCTTTGCGGAGGTAAGTCCTGCTATCGGGACGGATAGATATAATTAAGCATCATTCTTATGGAAATAGATTTAACCACCCCCGCCTTGCTGTTTTCGGCCATATCGCTGATTATGCTGGCCTATACCAACCGTTTCTTGTCCTATGCCCAACTGGTGCGCACCTTGAAGGAACAGTACATGGAGAACCCGTCTTCGGTGAAGGCGGCGCAGATTGCCAACCTGAGGAAGCGGCTCTACCTGACGCGTGCCATGCAGGTGGCGGGCATCGGCAGCCTGCTGCTGTGCGTGGTCAGCATGTTCTTTGTCTATATCCGTCTCCATCTGCTTTCGGCCTATATCTTCGGTTTGGCGCTGATATTGCTGATTATTTCGCTGGCCATATCGGTGTACGAAATATATATATCGGTGAAGTCTTTGGAGATACATCTCAACGATATGCACGAGTAGAGGCTCTACGGGATGATGTTCCGTACGGGGAGTTCCAGTTCTCCCCAGTCAATCATGGCATTGAACAGCCTGACAGTAGAGAATGAAGGCAAGTCTTCCGGTCTGATATCTTTTTCCTGCAAGATTCCTTCTTCCAGCAAGGCTGCCCGTTTGGTCCCTTTCAGCAGGGGATGTGCCGGCGTGTACCAGTGGGTGCCGTCGGAAAGGGCGATGTTGGCGATGGAGGTGTCTGTCAGCAGGCCTTGTTTCACAATCAGAATGTCGTCGCATGCGCCGCGCAGGGCAAAGAGGCGGTTCAGCGGTTCGCGTCCGGCGCTTTTGTAGGTGTAGTCGATGTGGTCTGCCTGTATCAGTGCCAGCGAATGCACGTGCCGCACGGTGTAGGGGGAGTAGCTGACATCTTCAATACCTTTCTCACCATACACTACGCGTGCCTTGACGATGCCCGCCCCGGTGATGCCTGCTCCACAGCCGGGAGACGACAGATAATCGGACAGTTGCAGCGGTGTGCTTTCCGGCCAGAAGTGGGCGCGGGTATCGTTCAGCCTTCGGTTGTGGCGGGAAAGGTTGCAGACCCTTCCGTGGTCGATGCGTATGGTCTCAATAAATAGGCACATATATTTTCTGTATTACTTCGTTGTATTCGCTTTCCCACCGGCTTTTGGCGGTGATGCCGCCTCCTGCCTTGAAGTGGAGCCGGCCGTTTTCCTGCTCGATGAAGCGTATCATGACAGCGCTGTCCAGCTGTCCGTCGGCATAATGCCCCATGATGCCGGTGTAGAAGCCCCGGCGGTAGTCTTCGGCCTGGGCGATGATTTCTACGGTTTTGGGCTTGGGGGCGCCGGTGATGGAGCCGGCAGGAAGCAGGCGGAAGATGATGTCGCCCAGGTGTGCGGTGTAGTCTTCGAGCAGGGTGCCGCATATCTCGGAGCTGGTCTGGAGGATGGGGCCCTTATTGGTTTGCAGGCGGTCTATATATCGGTAGGAGGTCACTTCGACGTGTTCCGAAACCATGCTGAGGTCGTTGCGTATCAGGTCGACGATGGTGGCGTGCTCGGCTGCCTCTTTGGTGTCCTGCATCAAGAGCTGTTCCGCATCGGGCAGGGTGGCGTCGATGGTGCCTTTCATGGGGAAGGACTTTATCTTGCCCTTCTCTATGCGGACAAAGATTTCGGGGGAGAAGCAGACGAACCGGTCTTTCAGCCACAGCTTGTACAAGGCTTCGGAGTGGAGGAATATTTCTTCCAGTGTCAGATTGGTGGTGACGGGTACCCGGCAAGTGAGGTTCGTCAGGTAGCTGTTGCCTGCCAGCAGGTTTTGCTTCACGAGGTCGAACGAATGTCTGTATGCGGCGGGGGAAGGGGGAGTGATGTCCCACTGGATGGGGCCGGCGCATCGGGCGGCTGTGCTTCTGGCAAGGGCTGTTGCAGCCGTCTCCGTGTTGCCTGCCTTCGGGAATTGGAAAAGGCAGGTGGCGGGGTCTATCCGGTCGAGGGGCTCGATGTGCGACTGCTCTTGCGCGTAGTCTACGATGAAGAGGAAGGGCACATTGGCTCCGGCCAGTGTGTTCATGCGGGCGATGGTTTCTGTCCGGCTGTACGTCTTCATGCGTCAATAGACTGCGGAGGCTATCACCTGGATTATCAGAATGAGGAACACCATGGCAATGGGATATACCGTGGCATAGGCCACGCTCGGTATGTTGCTGTCCGTCATGGAGTCGGCGGCGGCAAGGCCGGGCGTACTGGTCATGCCACCGGTGATGGTGCCCAGCAGGTCGAGAATGTTTATCTTGAATACGAACAGTCCGACGATGACGGCCACCAGCATGGGTACCAGCGTGATGGCGGCACCTACGCCGAACAAGAGCCAGCCGCTTTCCTGGAATGTGGCTACCAGGTTCCGTCCTGCCGAGGTTCCCACTTCGGCCAGGAAGAGCAGCAGTCCCAGCTGGCGCAGCAGTTGGTTGGCTGGGCCGGACATAGACCACAGAATGGGACCGGTCTTTCCGATGGCACTGAGGAAGAGGGCCACCATGAGGATGCCTCCCGTCAGTCCCGGTGAGAACGACAGACTGTCCGAGAAGGAGATGTTCAGCTTGCCGAAGAGCACGCCCAGCACGATACCCAGGGCAATGGGAAAGAAGTCGGTGTCGGACAGTTGCTTGTTGTCGTTGCCCAGCAGGCGTGCCACGCCTTTAATACCGTCTTTCTCGCCTACCACCATCAGCTTGTCGCCGAACTTCAGTGCCAGATCTGGCGAGGGGGAGAGGTCGATACCGCTTCGGCGGACGCGGGTGACGGTACAGCCGAAGTTCTTCATCAGGTTGAGGTCGCCCAGTTGTTTGTTTATCATGTCCTTCTTGGTGAGCAGCAGGGATTCAATCTCCTGCATGTCTACGAGTGGCAGTTCGCCTTCTTCGCGCTGGCCCACGAGGACGGCGAGCTGGTTCAAGGCCTCTTCGCTGCCCACGGCTTGTATGTAGTCTCCCTCGTGAAGTATGGTCTGGGCGGTGGGGATAGCTATCTGCTCATTGTGCTTATGGCGTGAGATGACAGCTCCGGTCATGGCGCGCGCATTGATTTGCATCAGGCTCCGGTCGAAGACGGCGGGGTTGGTTACACGGAACAGGCAGGTTGTCAGTTCCGGGAACTGGCTGCGGCGTTCCTTCTCCAGTCGGCGCGCCTCCTTGTCGAGGTCGATGCGCATAATGCGGGGCAGCAGCTTGACGAAGAGGATGACGCCGATGACACCGAAGGGATAGGCGATACCGTAGGCGATGGAGGCTAGCGGAGAGTGGGTGCTGTCGATGGCTACGGCGAGTCCCGGCGTACTGGTCAGCGCGCCGGCTATGAGACCGACCACGCTGGGCGTGTCTATATCGAAAGCGTACTTCAATCCTACGGCTGTGAGGGCGGCAGAACAGATGATGAGCAGGGTGATGACGATAAGTGTCTTGCCCTTGCTCCGGAAGGAGTCGAAGAATCCGGGACCGGCCTGGATACCGATGGTGAAGATAAACAGCACCAGTCCGAAGTTGCCTAACTCTTTGGGGATGATGACGCCGAAGTGTCCGAACAGCAGGGCAATGAAGATGACAGCGGAGACGTCGAGTGAAAGCCCTTTAATCTTGATTCTTCCCAACATGAAGCCTAAAGCCACAATGAGAAAGAGCGCGAAATAGGAGGAGTTTAACAAGTCAGCAAACATAATCAGTTAAAGAGTTAGGAATTTATGTCACAAAGATAGTGCAAAAAAGTGAGATAGAAAAAGTATTGCTTCCTTGTGGCATATAAAAAAAGATGATGTGCCATCAACCGTTTTGACACATCATCTTAATATATATATCGGCCTATATGACCGGTATTCCTGCGTGGGGCAGGGCGGTACTTATTTTTCGAGTTCCTTCAGCAGTTCCTCTACGGCAGCTTTCAGCTGTGTGTCTTCTCCCTTCACGATGGTCTCGGGTGAATTGGCTACTTTGATGTCCGGCTCCAGCTGCGAGTTCTCCAGATAGCTGCCGTCCGACAGGCGGTAGCCCACGACGGGGATGCCGAATACCAATGACGGGTCTTGCAGGCGTTCCCACGACACGCTGGTCATGGTTCCCGGCACGGGCATGCCTACCAGATTGCCCAGTCCGCGGTGGCTGTAAACCCACGGCGTGCCGTGCGCATTGGAGTAGTTGGCCTCGCACATCACCATGATGGAGGGTTTGTTCCAGCGGCGGCTGGGCATGTCGCACGTCTCGCGACCGCGCACCACTTGGGTGAAGTATTTTTGTCCACTGAAAAGTATTTCTATATCCTCGTGCAAGCGTCCACCGCCATTGAAACGGGTGTCGATGACGATGCTTTCGCGGTTGTTGTATTTTCCCAGGATGTCCGAGTAGACGGAACGGAAACTGTCGTCTCCCATAGACTCGATGTGCACGTAACCCAATCGGCCACCCGACCATCGGTCAACGTCTGCCGCACGCTGTTTCACCCAGCGGCTGTAGAGTAAATCGCTGAACGCACCGTTCGTAATGGGGATAATGACCTCTTCCCAGTGCTCCTTGGTCTGCGGGTCGAAGAGAGAAACAAGTGTTTTCTTCCGTGCCTTGTTGTTGAGCAGCGTGTAATAGTCCGCATCGGGGGTGATTTCCACGCCGTCTATCTTTTCGATGACTGTGCCGGCTTTCACCCGGGTGTTGGCTGTGTCGAAGGGGCCTTTCTCCACTACTTCGGCAATGAGCATGCCCTTGCCCGTGTAGTTCCAGTCGAAGAACAGTCCCAGGCTGGCAGTAGGTTCGGATTGCCCTTTGGGATAGAAACGGCCGCCGGTGTGAGATACGTTCAGCTCGCCCAGCCATTCGCTCAGCAGTTCGGCAAAGTCATAATTGTTGTCGATATGGGGCAGGAAGCGGCGATAGGCGGCGGTCATCTTGTCCCAGTCCACTCCGTGCATATTGGTATTGTAGAATCGCTTCTGCTGTTGGCGGTACACGTGGTCGAACATGTATTCGCGCTCCGCAGCCAGGTCCATCTTGGCATCTACCTGGAAGGTGATGGGGGTCAGCGCGTCGGATGAAGTGTCCATTTTCTGCATCTTGTGGCTACCCAGCAGGAAGAGGCTCTTGCCGTCCTTGTCCAGCTGCATGTCCGCCCATCCGGCATCCATCTTGTGCAGCAGGCGGGTCTCTTTCTTGCGCAGATTCATCTTCCAGAGGTCGTAGCCGCCTTCGAAGGCTGCCAGGTAGTAGAGTGTCTCGCCATCCTTGGAGATGATGGTGCTGCCCATGTCGGAAGAATTCGGGGTGAGGCGCACCACACGGTCTTCGATGCCTTTCAGCTCTACGACGATGTCTTTCGGCTGGTCATCTTTTTCGTCAGCATTGCTGTCTTTCTTGTCGTCTTTCTTCTTTTTATCCTTGTTTTTGTCTTGGGGGGTGTCTTTTCCGGCAGACTTCTTTTGTTCCTTCTCCAGCTCCTTGCGCAGTTCGTAGTCTTCTTTGCTCAGGCAGTATTTGTCGTAGGCGTCTTGGTTGAGGAAGACGAGCATGGCGTCGTTCAGCGAGCCCCATGAGGCATGGGCACGCATGCCGTAGCGTTCGGTGGTGAAAAGGATGGCGTTGCCGTCCAGCGCAAAGTGGGGATAGCCGCTCATGTAGCCGCTATTGGTGAGGTTGATGATGTCTTTGCCTCCCTCTGCGCTGACCAGGCCGATGTCGGAGTAGGGGTCGTGCTTGTTACCCGTGAACTCAAGTGTAAACCATTTACCGTCCGGCGACCATGCGTAGTCAAATCCTCCGCCGGTGCTGTACCAGGTGGATCCGTCCGTAATCTGGCGCACCTTCTTCGTCTCCAGATTGAGCACCATCAGCCGGATGCGGTCTTCGATAAAGGCGAGTTCCTTGCCGTCGGGCGAGAATTGCGGATAGGCACGTTCCACGGTGGTGGAGGGCAGCAGCACTTCTTCTTCAATCAGCGTGGCGTTCGGGAAGTTAGGGTCTTCCTTGCGGGCTATCTTGGCAAGGTAGAGCTGCCAGTTGCCGCCTCGCTCGCTGGCGTAGGCCAGGGTGCGGTTGTCCGTCGCAAAGGAGAGGCCCGCTTCGCGTGCCGGTGTGTGCGTCACCTGCTTGGTAGTGGCATAGTCTGCCGAAGTGACAAAGACTTCTCCGCGCAGCGTGAAGGCAATCTGTTTTCCGTCCGGGGACACAACGGCAGAGGTGGCTCCGTCGGAAGACTGCAGGTTGGCGAATTGCGGCCGGTCATCGCGCACCAGTTCTATGGCGACTTTCTTCGGGGTGGCATCCGGCTGCTGGGTATAGATTTCGCCGTCGTAACTGTAGCACAACGTCCCGCCGTCACTCATGGAGAGGAAGCGCACGGGATGTGTCTTGAAGCTGGTGATGGGCTTCACCTCTCGGGGCTGTGCCAGCGGGAAGGCATACACGTTGAATGAGCCGCCGTTTCTCTCACTCAAAAAGTAAACCGTTCTTCCATCGGGTGACAACACCGGGTTGCGGTCTTCGCCCGCGCGGTCGGTGAGGTTGGTATGGATACCCGTCTTTGCATCATACAGCCAGATGTCGCGGGTGATGGAGGAGGTGTGGTGCTTTCTCCATTCATCTTCAAATCCCTTGCGGTCTTGGTAGAGGAACTGATGGCCCGCCTTGTCGAAGCAGACCGCTTCGGCAGGGGTGCCCAGCACTTGCTCCGTACGCCCTCCCGTTGCAGGTACTTTGTAAAGCTCGGTCATGGCCGAAGTGGGGAAAAGAGCGCTGCTTGCCGGGTCCTGGATGGATGCGGAAAACAAGATATACTTTCCGTCCGGAGTGAATGTGGAGGGTATCTCACCGGTGGAGTGGGTAGTGAGCCGTTGGGCGGTTCCGCCGTCTGCCGGCATCACGAATACGTCGAAGTTGCCGTATCTGTCGCTGGCAAAGGCTATTTGTTTGCCGTCCGGCGACCATATGGGGGTACATTCGTAGCTCTCTTGGGTAGTAAGCTGTGTGGCGGTTCCACCTTTGGCCGGCACCTTGTAGATGTCTCCTTTGTAGCAGAATGCGATTTCCGTACCGTCGGGAGAGATTTGCACATCGCGCATCCAGAGCGGCGTGGCGGCATGTCCGGCAATGGCAGTAAGGCCTAGTGCAAGGATTGCAAGGGTTTTCTTCATAAGTGTGTGGGTTGATGTTAATATAGAATGTTTATAAACGTCATGATGCTGTCCACAAGGCAAGGAGCGAGGTACGTCATTTCATACCTCGTGCCTTGTATATCTGTTCTTTGGCATTGTTGATGCTTTGGAACTTCTCTTCTGCGGCTTTCTTGATGTCTTCGCCCAGCGTTGCCACCCGGTCGGGATGGTGTTTCAAGGCCAGACGGCGGTAAGCGGCACGCACTTCGTCATTGGTGGCGGTGGGTTCAACTTCAAGTACTTTGTAGGCCTCGTTCAGTGAGCTACCGCCTAGGTTAAGCATGGATTCCACTTCCTTGACGGATAGTCCCATGTACATGGCCACTTCTTTCAAGGCTTCTATCTCCTCGTTGCAGACGTGTCCGTCGCTTTTGGCAATTTCTACCAAGAATACCAGCAGTTGCAAGCGTTCCTCGTATGTCAGGTTGGCGGCAATCTGCGTTCCACAGTCACGGATGGTGTTTTTAAATGCCAGTGGGTTTTGTCTGTCCATCTGCTTGCGCTGTTCGAAGAGGTTGAGCAGTATCCGTTCTCCCTCGCCCACGGCAGCCTCACCGAATGTGCTTCTCAGAAAGCGGCGGACGAATTCCATTTCACTATGCATGATGCGCCCGTCTGCACGGATAATGTACGAAGCCATCACGAGCATGGAGAAGAGGAAACTGTTCCGTTGCCCGGTATAGGTAGTGCCGTGCGTTGGTGCTTCTCCATAATAACTGCCTGCGTCATTTGAATCGGTGTCGAACAATGAACCGAATACAAAACCTGCCAAGGCTCCCAGCGGTCCTCCGGCCATGAAGCCGATGATGCCGCCTATCCATTTAGCTGCTCCCATAATTTTTCTTGTTTAAAGTGCAAAAATAGAGATTTCTTACGAGAATCCCAGTAAAAGTGGATGAAGTATTGGGAGATGGGGGAAGATATTGCATTGGCAGACGGAGTGCTCGAAGAAGAAAAAGATATTATCAATTAGTCGGCAGATGTATTGAATATTCCCGAACGCACTGCTATTCCGATTCGGTGTAACCATCCTTCTGTACCATTAGCGTTGCCCGGCATGTCGATATCTGCATCATCAGGGCGTCCTGGTGTCGTAATATCCTCCGCATCAAGGTCTTCGGGAAGTGTTTCCGGAATATGTCTTGAAGTGGATGTTACCTTGTAAATTTTCTGCATGGACTCGTTCAGATAGGTAGTAGCCCCGTAGGTAAAGAAAGGAATGATTACCTTGTCTTTCAGGTCGTATGCTTCGAGGAATGTACAGACTACCATTGCGGGTTGATGCCACCAGCAAGGCGAACCGACGAAAATTGTATCATATTTCGCCAATGCCTCTTTATCAAGCAGATTCGCTACTCCAGGGCGCAGGTCATTATAGGCTTCATGCTGAATGCGGTCGCTGTCATCGTAAGGATTTGCAGCATACGGTTCGGCAGCCTCAATGCGATGGATATCTGCGCCTGTAAGTTTCACGATACGTTCGGCAATGGCCTGGGTGTGTCCTTCGGCAGAAAAGTAGAGCACAAGCATATTGCCGTTTCCGGATGGAGTATCGGGAGTGTCGTCGGTGGTAGAGCATGCTGCCATTGTCGTTAGAGAGAGGAGCAAGAGCGGAATAAGAAGTAACTTTTTCATATTCGAGTTGTTTTTAGATATTTATTGATTAGTGTATTCTTCATCGCTTACAGGTTCATACCACTGTGTAGCACCCAAATGAACTTTTGTATTGATAGCTATATGCGTGAATCCGCTGTCGGGAGCCGCTCCGTGCCAATGCACCACATCTGCCGGAATAGCGACTACATCGCCGGGATTCAACACTTGTATAGGCTTCCCCTTTTCCTGATAGTAACCTTTTCCGGCGGTGGCAATCAGAATCTGTCCGCCCGGATGCGAATGCCAGCTGTTTCGGGCTTTCGGCTCGAATATCACGTCGGAGACTACCACATCGAATGTTTCACTGTCGGTCATCAGCCGTTGGAGGTATGCCGTTCCGTTGAAATTGCTGCCCTCGATGGCATCTCCTTGGGGAAAGAGAGAGGCTGATGCTTTTGGGGGTGTTTCAATCTTGTTTTCCGGTTTCGGACTGCAAGCACCAAGTGTTGCAGCCAGTAGAAATAAGTAAGTCATCTTTTTCATCTTGAAGAGTTATTTTAAATGTTGTTTAAAGAAAGAGTCCAGTTTGGGAAGCGTGATTTTCAGATATTTCGGCTGGTCGTATAAATCCACGTGCGTAGCTCCGGGTACGACAAACAGTTCTTTCGGTTCGGCGGCTTTCGCGTATGCGTCCTCAGAAAAATATTTCGATACTGCATTTTCTCCCACTATGAAAAGCATAGGACGTGGCGATATAGTCTCGATTTGCGCAAAGGGGAAGAAGTTCATCATCGGTGCGAGGCTCGTGTAGGAGTAATAGCCCGTAGAGTTGGGATGTTGACCGCGTTGTGGATTGTCGTAATAATCGAGGAAGTCGATGGCAAACTTCGGTGTGTTCTCATCCACTTTTTCGGGCAGGGCACGGATATCCTTGCGTACAGCCCCACCATATTCCATCGTACGCTGGCGGCCGATTTCATCAAGGATAGCCATACGCTGTTCGTAAGTCTGCGAGTCGCCTACACCCTGACGGCGGGCGCGGCCCATGTCGTACATACTGATGGTGGCAAGTGCCTTGATGCGATGGTCTATCTGCGTAGCACTGACAGAGTAGCAGCCTCCGCCACAGATGCCGATTACTCCTATCTTATCAGCATAGACAGCCGGATGGTTCGTGAGGAAATCGACTGCCGCACTGAAGTCTTCTACCCGCACTTCGGGCGATTCCATACGACGCGGATAACCGCCACTCTCGCCATAATAGGACGCATCGAAGGCTAATGCCACATAGCCGAGTTCCGCCAACTTACGGGCATGGAGTCCCGAAGTCTGTTCTTTGACGCCACCAAAGGGATGACCGACGATGATGGCGGCATATTTCTTTGTGGCATCATAGTCCGCAGGGAAATAGAGGTCGCCAACTATATCAATCAAAAAACGGTTGTGGAATGTCACTTTCTGTTTCTTCACGTCATTCTCCACTGCTACAATCGGGGTTTCCGGTTTGGTAGTCAACCCTTTGCTTTGCAATAATTCGTTCAATACTTGTTTGCCATTATCGGCTTCGCTACGTCCGATATTCTTTTCAATGATAGCCAGCACACCGCGTAATTCGTCCGGTGTTACGCCTACATTCAGCGCAATACCCATGTGCCCTTTCAGCATCGGTTCCACGCCTTTGCCCAAAGAAGCTATTATGGCAACGGTTGCCAGTTCCCGTTCGGCATAGGTCAGCACGTCCCGCTCGAAAAGCTCGGCAAAGAGATGTTCTTTAAGGAATACTTCGATTTCCGGGGCCAGGACGGCATAGTTGGCTTTCGGCGCATCTGCCGGGGTGCCCGAAATCTCTGCAAGAATGTCACGTCCGCGTTCGTATTTGCTGCGGGTATCGGTTATCGGTGACGCTTCGCGCCCCTGGTTGTCTCTGATGCCTTTTGCCTTACGCTCGTCAAGTACCGCAACCAATGTTTGCAGTCCGCGCAGGGCACGCGGAAAACCACAATAGGCGTAGGAATGGACCATAACTTATTTAAGCTCGCTGACGGTGATACCGCTATTCAGTCCACCGATAAGGACTGTTCTTAATTGGTCGAGGTGCCCCATGCTTGTAAGGGCTGCGACCTCTGCGATGTATTGTCGTTTACTGTTCATGGTTTGTTCTGCTCTCGGTGTTTGCGAAGCTGCGATGCCGCATCCAAAGACAAGTCCGAGTAGCGTTGTCATAATTCTCATTTTTAGTTTCATAATCTTTATTATTATGTATCAAGTTTTACTTGCTGCAAAATTAGGCTGGATTTTCCACTTCGACCGGTCATGAATTACGGTTTAAAGGATAATTTTTACTGATTGGAGAGATAACCTGAAGATATTTTCTACATTTGCATAGAAACCACTGAAATGGACTGTTATGGAGAAAGTTATGCAACTGAAAACGATAAAGGAGTACAATGACTATATGGGTGTGGAAACAAGGCATCCTCTGGTCAGTGTCATAGAGGGAAGCCGTATGCCGCACCCCGTACCCCATGCACGCAAGCACGTGGGGATGTATGTGATTTTTCTGAAAGAACTACGATGTACGGACGATTTGACCTACGGTCGTCGCTCTTACGATTTTCAGGAGAACACGCTGCTGTTTATCGCTCCGGGGCAAGTATTCGGGCATGAAGCCGACGGGTCGACTTTTACCGGTTCCGGATGGTGTCTGTTGTTCCATCCCGACCTGCTACGCGGTACGCCGCTCGGTCGGCATATGCAGGATTATACGTTTTTCTCATACGCCGCTAACGAAGCATTGCATCTATCCAAACAAGAGCAACAGACCATCATTGATTGTTTGACAAAGATTGACGAGGAAACATACAACCAGGCAGACCGTCACACTAACCTGATTATCGCTTCTGCCATCGAGCTGCTGCTCAACTATTGCATTCGTTTCTATGATAGACAGTTTACTACCCGTAAAAAGGAGAACAAGGGCATGCTCGGCTCTTTTGAAGCATTGCTGAACGACTATTTCGTATCGGATAAACCCGCTGAGCGGGGTACGCTGACTGTGGCTTATTGTGCAGACCAACTGAACCTGTCTGCAAATTATTTCGGAGACTTGATTAAAAAGGAGACTGGTGTTTCTGCGCAAGAATATATATTAACCAAAACAATGGATAGGGCAAAAGAGTTGCTTACTGACCCCGCTAAATCTGTCGGTGACGTTGCTTATGCCTTAGGATATCAATATCCACAGTATTTCAGCAAGGCTTTCAAAAGAGTTGTAGGATGTTCTCCGAATGAATATCGGACATTGAGTTAATGTAAAAAAATAAGGAGCTAAGTTTTAGACTTAACTCCTCAATGCTCAACAGTCGGGATGACAAGATTCGAACTTGCGACCACACGCCCCCCAGACGCGTACTCTACCGGGCTGAGCTACATCCCGAATTGCGGGTGCAAATGTACGGCTTTATTTTAAAATAGCAAATATTTATAGTGCTTTTTTTATTGAATGAACTTATAATTTGCAGTTTCAAGGCTTTCGGCCAACGTGCCCTGCTCTCTTTTTACTTGTATGCCTGCTTCGCAAGGCAATGGCTTTGAGCGGGCAGGCATACTTTGAATGAAGTTATTGCAGGTTTAGGCTGTTTCTTACGGAAGTGATAGCCGGACTTTCGGGCGTTACGGATTTCCGGGTACAATAATCGAATTCCGCAGATTTTTCGCCGCTAAATGATTTCCACTTCAGTTTCAATTTAACGGTCTTGCCTTCTGTATCAGGCAGGGCATCCAACTTGAAAGCAACCAGTCCGTCCGCATACCTGCCGTAAATGTCGCCCTTGGCATTGTGGCGGAATTCTACTTCATACGGGTTTTCCGGATTCTCGCTCAGCAGCAGATTGACAAAGTGCTTTGTTTGATAGTCTCCTTGCTGAGTTCTAAAGCGAAGGGTC
>OHEV01000479.1_pt1 | contig 22855 bp, 10 predicted proteins | sample 1567331 | NCBI WGS metagenome assembly OHEV01 (sample SAMEA3879561, study PRJEB24766) | human gut metagenome | biome: human-associated habitat; feature: feces | place: USA | collected 1985/1987 | reverse complement strand
TAAGTATATAAAATATTTTTAGTTTTTTGTTTAGGAGTTCTTTTCACCCGTTTGTCTTTAGATTAAAGCTAGCAATAAAAATTATGGTAAAAAGAGAGGGAATGGAGAACCTGCTTCTCAGCTATTATGAAGGAGAGACAACGGAGGATGAAACTGCTCTGGTAGAGGAGTGGCTGGAAGCATCGGAAGAGAACCGTAGGACAGCCCGCCAGGTTCAGACACTCGGTCTGGCGGCGGACATGGCGCAGATTTCATCCAGGCTGGATGTAAAGAAGGCCTTGGAGGATGTACATCGTAAGATGAAACAGAAAAAGGTCAATAGGTATCAGGTATTATTTAGAGGGATGCAACGGGCGGCCGCCATTTTATTCATCCCTTTGATGGTATCGTGGTCTATCCTTTATTGGGACAAGGATAAAGAAGAGATACATATGATGGAAGTCAGGACAAATCCGGGAATGACTACTTCTGTCGAATTGCCGGATGGAACGGAAGTCGTTCTGAACTCGTCGTCGTCGTTGCGCTATCCTTCCCGATTTGCCGATGATAAAAGGGAAGTGAAGTTGGTGGGTGAAGCATTCTTTTCTGTCGCAAAAGATGAAAAGAAGTTCATTGTCGGCACGCTGAACAATTCCAAGATAGTGGTACATGGAACGGAGTTCAACGTAGAGGCTTACAAAGGGAGCAGGACGGTACAGACCACTTTGGTTTCGGGTAAAGTCAGTTTCTCCTATGTGAATAACGGCAGGAGAAATAATGTAATGATGATACCGGGGCAAAAGGTTATTTATGATATAGTGCGGGAAAAGGTCGTTGTGAAAGAAGTCAATGTAGACGTGGAAACATGTTGGAAGGACGGACGTTTGATTTTCAGGAACACTCCGTTTGAAGATATATTGAAGAGTTTGAGCAAAAGATATAATGTGGAATTCATTCTGAAAAAGGCTTCATTGAAGCAGAATTCCTTTACGGCTACATTTACCAAACAACGTTTGGAGCGAATATTGGAGCACTTCCGAATATCCTCGAATATTCATTTCAAGTTTGTTGAAGATGGTGATGTGGATGCCGAGAGACAGGTAATAGAAGTTTATTAACCCTTTAAAAAGTAGTATGATGAAACACAAGTCCGTTTAGAAAAACATGCAGGAAAATGTTGGCGCATTTTCCTGCATGAAACACAGTAACTTTTAAATATCTGTTTGGCGACAGATAAAGTAACTTTATTTTTTCACTAGAAATCAATACAAAATTATGAAAAAACACTATTGTATCCAATCATTTAGGGCAAAAAGTGTCCTGATGAGATGCATGAAAAAAATTCCTCTTGCTATGAGATGCACATTATTTATGTTGTTTTGTTTGGTTGGTATGACTTTTGCCAATGAAGGTTATGCTCAAAAGACAATGGTAAACATTGCTCTTGAGAACAAGACTGTTGATGAAGTACTGACGGAGCTGGAACAAGGTACCGAATTTGTTTTCTTCTACAACAACAAGCAGATTGACGTTAAGCGCCGTGTATCGGTCCGGGCAAATAACAAAACCATATTCAAGGTTCTGAATGATGTATTCAAAGGAACCAATATAGGCTATAAGATATTGGACCGTAATATAATCCTTTATGATAAAGCTGTAGGAGCTGATGGGGTACAGATGGCTTTGCAGGCTGCGACGGTGAAAGGTTCTGTGGTCGATGCAACCGGTGAACCGGTGATTGGTGCCAGTATCTTGGTGCAGGGAACTACCAACGGTGTCATAACAGACATTGACGGTAATTTCATTCTGACCAATGTGGGCTCTGATGCTACTCTTATAATAAGCTATGTAGGTTATAAGACACAAAACATAAAGGTTGCAGGCCGAAATTCGTTCAAGATAGTTTTGGTAGAAGATGCTGAGATATTGGATGAAGTGGTTGTTGTAGGATATGGTGTACAGAAGAAAGAATCACTGACCGGTGCCATTGCAGCCATTGGTGCTGATGAAATAGCTACGACCAAGACCGAGAATCTGATTAGCAATATTCAAGGTAAGATGCCGGGACTATTGATTCGCCAGAAAACCGGAGAGCCGGGAACTTTCGACAATATGGTGAGCATTCGCGGTTATGGTGACCCGTTGGTGGTAATTGATGGTATCACGCGTGAAGGTACTGAAGAACTTGCACAGCTGAATTCTGAGGATATAGAAAGTATCTCTATTTTGAAAGATGCTTCTGCCGCTATTTATGGTATGAATGCGGCTAATGGCGTAATCATTGTTACTACCAAAAAAGGTGTGGCCGAAAAGACCAGAGTATCTTACTCGGCATTGTTCGGTATGAAGAATGCCACGGGTATGGAAGAAACGGTAGATGCTTATACTTATCGCATGTTGGCCAATGAAAGGGCACGTAATGACCAGGCTGCCCCTGAATACACTGACGATATTCTGGAACTGTATAGAACCGGGGCTAAGGGTTATACAGACAATAACTGGATTGACATGTTTATGAATAAACTGGCGTTCCAGCAATCGCATACTGTTTCTGTGAGAGGCGGAACGGATAAGGTGAAATATTATGTGAGCTTCGGCTATAATGGCGATAATGGTTTGCTGAAGAGTGGTATCCAATACTATCATAGATATAATCTGAGAAGTAACCTGACTGCAGAGCTTACGAAAGGGCTGAAACTGAATGTGAATCTGTCCGGGCGTTGGGATGAAACCCAAAGGCCGAGAGAGGATTTTATGTGGACTTTTAAGACTTTGATGGTTAATGACCGTGGTATCGGTACTCATACGATTAATAATCCCAATCATTTGTCTGCAATCGGTCCTGAAAACAAGAATCCTTTTGCGTTGGTTGATCCGGATATAGACGGTTATCGCAAGAACAGAGGCCTGACGTATTCTGCCGATGTGGAATTGAATTGGCAAGTTCCTTTTGTAAAAGGGTTGGCATTGAGTCTTTTGGGGTCATTTGACGGTAACAATCGTAACAACTCTTCTTTAAATCGTTCTTATCCGTTGTATGATTATTATACAGATGCGCCTGCCGGTACGGGAGGTAGTACTGATGCTTATTCCAATACGATGAGAATATATCAGAAGATTTATGGCAGGTTGCAGGCTAATTATATGCGTTCTTTCAATCAGCACAATTTGAATGTGACAGCTGTGGCAGAGTTGAACAGTACACGACGCGATGAATTATCCGGTTCCCGGCAATATTCAGAGTTGTTTACTAATGATATTTTGAATCAGGCAAGTCCGGGTACAGCTACCAATTCAGGGTATCGTAGTTTTGGCCGTTTGGCAGCCTATCTGATGCGTGCGAACTATGATTATGCCGGTAAATACTTGTTGGAAGTAGTAGGGCGTTATGATGGTTCTTATCGTTATGCTCCTTCTAAGCGTTGGACGTTCTTCCCGTCGGTAAGTGCCGGATGGCGACTTTCGGAAGAAAGTTTCATCAAGGACAATTTGCCGTTTATTACTAATTTGAAAATCAGGGGTTCTTTTGGACAAAGTGGATATGATGCCGGTGATCCTTTCCAATATGTATCTGCTTATAATTCGGCTTCTAATGGTTATGTTTTTGATGGTGCCAGCCAGATTATGGGTATGGTAGCTCCTGGTGTAGTGACTGACCGGCTTTCTTGGGTTACATCTTCTATTTCCAATGTAGGTCTGGATTTTGACTTATGGAACGGTAAGTTGAGTGGTACTATCGAGTGGTTCAATCGTAAGAATGAAGGCATTTTGGCCGACCGTGCACAATCTGCTCCTGATACATTTGGTGCAAGTTTCCCGAAGGAAAATCTGAATTCTAACCGGAACCGGGGTTTTGAGATTGAATTGGGACACAGAGGACAAATCGGTAAGGACTTCTCATATTCAGTAAGTGCTAATTTTACGTATGCCCGTGAAAGAAGTCTGCATGTGGAACATGCAGAATATACCAGTTCTATGGATAGATGGCTGAATGGAAAGGAAAACCGTAACAGTAATGTGATGTGGTTGTATAAATACGATGGCCAATATACTTCTTTGGAACAGTATGAAACGGCTCCTTTGATTGGTGGGAACTTGGGTAACTCTAAGATGCTTCCGGGTAGTTACAGATTGCTTGACCTGAATGGTGATGGTAGAATTAACAGCAGTGACCGTGTTCCGGAGTTTTGGGCAACCGGTGCAAATCCTCCTATCCAGTATGGGTTGACTTTGGCGGCTTCTTATAAGAATTTTGATCTCAATATGCTGTTTCAAGGAGCTTCCGGTTACTCCATCGGATATGCCAATGATGATGTTTGGGGATATGGTGGCAAGACAAATAAATCTTATTTAATTGCGAAATATGTAGATCGTTGGCATCCTGCAAATATAACAGATGATCCGTATAATCCTGCCACACAATGGGTAGCCGGCTATTATCCGGCATTACGCCACAATTTCTCTAATACTTCGGATAATGGTAGTAGATGGAATTATGGTATTTCCGTTTGGCTTCCGCAAGCTACTTATCTCCGTTTGAAGAGTATGGAGATCGGTTACAATCTGCCAAAATCATTTATGAAAAGAATCGGGTTGAACAGTGCCCGTATCTTTGTCAATGGTTCAAATCTGCTTACGTTCTGTAACAAGGCTTTGAAGGATGCTGACCCCGAACGTGAGGAAAGGGATTGGGGAGCCAACTTGGCATATCCGTTGATGAGAACTTATAACTTTGGGTTAAACATAAACTTTTAATTCTGAAATACCATGAAAAAAAATATTTTATCGATATTCTCATTATGTGCATTGATGGGATTGTCCGGTTGTAATGCCTTCTTGGAACTTGAACCGCTGGATAAAGTGTCTCCCGATCAGTTATTGGAGACAGAAGGTGGTGTAAAGGCACTATTGGCAAACATATATACCATGATTCCTATGGAAGATTTTAATTATCGTCCGAATGCTGGTTTTAATCAACGCGGTTATGATGGTGTGAATGAAACTACTAATTTAGCATTTCTTACCGACGAAGCTACCCGTAGTGACGGAGGAGTGGATATAGGTTATGAAGGATTCAATTATTGGCCCTATGGAGATATTCGTCAAGTGAATATTTTTATGCAAAATGTAGAAAAAGCCAAAGAAGCAGGAACAATTTCTGTTGCAGATGCGGATCGTATGACTGGTGAAGCCCATTTTGCACGTGCTTATATGTATTATGGGCTTGTAAAAAGATATGGCGGCGTTCCTCTGATTGACAAAGTGCAGGACGATGATTATGCCGATGGTGGACCGGGTGCTGTGGCAGTTCCCCGCAGTACAGAGTTGGATACTTGGAAATTTGTATTGAATGAGTGTACCCTTGCTGCTGCTACCTTGCCCGATGCGACTTCTGGTTCGGATTTGTATCGCGTAACCAAGTGGGCAGCTTATGCGTTGAAGTCAAGAGTTGCACTTCATGCAGCTTCTGTAGCCAAGTATTGGAATCTGGCACCTTTGGCTGGTGAGGCTGTCACTCAGAAACTGGTGGGTGGAATGACTTCTGCCGATGCCGATGCATTCTATAAAGAATGTATTGAAGCATCTAAGTTCCTTATAGAGAATTCCGGTAAATCTCTTTATAAGCCTGCTCCGGCTACTGTTAAGGAGGCTGCATCAAACTTCCAGGCCTTGTTCCTGAATGACCAGAATGAAGAGGTCATTTTCAGTAAAGCGTATCTTAATGGAACAACCAATACTAATCAAGGACATAGCTATGCTCAGTTTAATATCCTTCCTCAAGTCAATCCGGGCGCTCTGAAATATGGACGTTTCAATCCGATGTTGGAAATCGTTGATTTGTTTGAAGATTATACGGATGACGGCACGGGAAAAAGTGCAAAGATTGTAACTCGTACGGATGGGAATGAAGATGCTTATATCCCTAATTTCCATAATATGAATAATGCTTCTGTAGTGAACACCTTGATGTCGGTACCTTTTGTTAAATATAACGATTTGTATGAACCGTTTGCCAACAAGGATGCACGTCTGTTGGCAAGTGTGGTTGTGCCGGGTTCATCTTATGCCGGCACTGAGATTATTATCCAGGGCGGATTTATTAAGGACAATAATAGCTATGTGGCTTATTCAAACGAGTCTACTCAGAAAAATGGAACAACATATTATGCTTTAGGAGCCGAAGGTGAAACCATGTTCTCTGGATTTAATAATGTGAACAGTGGTGAGGATGCTAATTGGACTGCTACAGGTTTTGGAGTTCGTAAGTATATGCCCGAGGGCGAGAGCATGTCTCCCGACCGTCTTTCGTCCACTACCTCTTATATTGATATGCGTTTGGCAGAAGTCTACCTGAATTATGCTGAGGCTGTTGTGGAAAATGGTAGTGGATTTGGCGATAAGGAATTGGCTGAGAACTATTTGAATGCTTTGCGACGTAGAGCCGGACATACCGACCGGATATCTTTGACATTAGAGAGTGTTTTGAAGGAACGTCGTGTGGAGATGGCGTTTGAAGGAAAGCGTTTTTGGGATATGAATCGTCGTAGGGAATTCCATACTGAGTTCAGCAATAATAGAATTCGTAAAGCTTTGGTGCCGATGCTTGACTTGCGTGGTGCAGAGCCTAAATATGTCTTTGCAAGGGTGAACTACTTTGGTGACGAAACAAGAGGAGGGCGTACTTTCCAGAACATCAACTACTATAGGGGCATACCTAATATTGCCACGAATGGTTTAGTTCAGAATCCAGGTCATTAATTTGAATAATATTAAGTAGAAAGTTATGAAAAAGATATTGTTATTTGTGTCATGCTTCTTATTTGCATTGACATCTTGTGAAATTGATAATTATGAGGGACCGGATGCTTCCATACATGGTTCTATCCTTGACGAACAGACAGGTGAACTTGTAGGTTCCGATATGGAAAACGGTAATGCAATTAAAGTGAGGGAGCATGGATTTACTAATGCTACGGATCAAACCTGGTATATCACAAATACCGGAGAATATCGTAACAATATGGTTTTTGCTGCCACTTATGATGTTCGTTTTGAAAATGGGAATTTTTATCCATTTGAAGTGAAGGATTTTGTTGTTAAGTCAGGGGATAATGTGTATGATTTCAAGGTTATTCCTTATATTCGCGTCAAAAGTCCAAAAGTAGAAAAGAATGGCAATGTAATTACTGCTACATTCTCGTTGGAAGCTGGTAAACAAGAAGTGAAATTGAAAGAGATTCAGTTGTTTGCTTTTTCAGATATGTGGGTAGGTAACAATGTGAAATTGACGTTGAATGGAGGGACTGATAAGCAAGTGTTTAGTCCGAGTACTGCTATAAATAGCGCTGATATTTATACATTGTCCATCGATCTGGGACAAAATGCTGATGTCTTGAAATACAGCAAGAATTATTATTTCCGTATTGGCGCTCTGGCTGATGTTTCGGGTGTGGGCACTGTACGGCATAATTATGCGCCGGTAGTAGTTATAAAATTGTAATTTATAGCAGAGGGAGACGTTCTGCTTGACGGCAGAACGTCTTTTTTTATCCATACATTAAAAATAAGACCATGAAGAAATTGAACACGATTATTTTAATTTTGCTGGGGATGATATGTACTCAGTTGTATGCTGTACAATTGAATTCGATTTATACTCTAAAACCCAATGACTCCGAAGCTTTTTATTTCACTCCCGAGAACTATCCTATAAAGGCGGATGGAAAGATGGATGTATCGGATGCTTTGCAGGCAGCGATTAATCAAGTGAAGAAAGAAAAGAATTTCGGAATCCTTTTTATCCCTGAAGGTAAATATAAAATCAGCAAGACCATTTATATTCCTACGGCTATTCGTTTGATTGGCTATGGAAAGAATCGCCCGGAATTTATTCTGGCTAAGAATTCTCCGGGTTTTCAGGAGGAAGTAGCTGATGATAAAGGAAAAGCTAAATACATGTTCTGGTTTACGGGAGCCGTTGTCAAGGAAGGTGAGAAACCCCGTGATGCCGGTGCCAGTACGTTCTACAGTGCCATGTCGAATATCAACTTGCGCATAGAAGATGGTAATCCGCATGCAGTGGCGCTACGCACACACTTTGCCCAACACAGTTTTATCAGTTATGTGGCCGTATACATAGGTAAAGGCAAGGCTGGTCTGTTCGATGTGGGCAATGAGTTGGAAAACGTTGCTTTTTACGGGGGAGATTATGGCATTTATACGACAAAAGCTTCTCCCGGATGGCCGGTAATGATGGTCGACTCTTATTTTGAGGGACAACGTGTAGCTGCTCTTCGTTGTCAGGAGTCCGGTTTGGCAATGGTGAATCTGTATGCCAAGAATGTTCCGGCTGTATTTGATATTGACCCTAATTATTGCGACAAGTTATTTTTGGAAAACAGCTATTTTGAAAATGTAAGTGGTCCGGCAGTGGTGATTACCAACGAGAACAACAGCAACAATCAGATAACCTTTCGCAATGTATATTGTAAGAATGTACCGACCTTGGCGAAATATCCCCGTAGCAATACGGCCACCCATGTTGCTCATAAAATCTATAAGGTAAAGTCATACGACCACGGCTTGCAGATGGATAACATGGTGGATATGCCGGAATATGAAACGTTGGTTGATATTGAACCGATACAGAAGATGCCGGTTGCCCAACTGATGGACATCCCTGCACTGCCTGCAATGGCAACATGGGTAAATCTGCGCGAATTCGGTGCAAAGGGAGATGGGGAAACGGATGATACGAAGGCCATCCAGGAGGCTATTGACAAGTACGATAATATCTATGTGCCCCAGGGCTGGTATCGCATTACCGAAACTTTGAAGATGAAGCCCGATACCAAGTTGATAGGCCTGCATCCTTTTGGCACTCAGTTCCGGCTAGATGAAAGTACTGCTGCATTCAGTGGTTTTGGCGGTCCGAAAGCGATGGTGGAATCTTCGGAAGGCGGTGCAAATATGCTGATGGGCATTGGTATCAATACCGGCGGTTATAACTATCGTGCTGTAGGTGTGAAGTGGATGGCAAATGCAGATTCTTATATGAATGACGTGAAGTTTGTAGGCGGGCATGGCGGTTTATGGAAACCTAAACCGGGTGTTGAGGAACCACGTGGCCGGTGGAACAGACCGGCTCGTATCAGTTCTCCCGATAATCCGGTAGCGGCTTCGGGCATGGATCTTGCTTGGGACAACCAGTATTGGAGTCTGTGGGTGACCAACAACGGTGGTGGCACCTTTAAAGATATCTGGACAGCAAGCACATATGCCACCAATGGTTTCTATGCCAACAATACTTCTACTCCGGGGCGTATCTATGCCATGTCCATCGAGCATCATGTAAGAAATGAAGTACGTTTCAGCAAGGTGTCCAACTGGAAGGTGTATTGCATGCAAACCGAGGAAGAGAGCCGCGAAAGTACCGATTGCCAACCGATAGAGATGGACGACTGCAAAGATGTGACCTTTGCAAACTTGTATATGTTCCGCGTTATCCGTGTCAATGAACCGTATCACAGTTCTGTACGTATCCGCAATTGCGAGAACATCGCATTTCTGAACCTGCATAACTATTCTCAGATTAAATATACGAATAACATTGCAGTGTTCGATGTCAACAAAGACATTGACATCCGCCCGTGGGAACTTTCTCGCTTGATTGTAACCGGAAAAGAACCTCATCAGCAATCGTTAGGCAATGAAATAGGTAAGGTGAACCAATTGGCTTCCGATTTGGAATTTGCCGAAGGCATTGCGCGCGACAGTAAAGGTAACATTTACTTCTGCGACCATCGGATGCGTCGTATCTTTAAGTGGTCGGTAGAGACAAACAGCTTGTCGCTGCTGGCAGATTTCCCGTGGAAACCCTCCAACCTGGCTTTTGATTCAGAAGATAATCTATTGGTATTGTTCAGATATGATGCGCAGCCGGGATATCTGATTAATGGTAAGCCGGAGGAAATGCCGGTAATGCCTGATACAAAAGGTACTTCTTTCAGCGGATATGGTAATTCCGCATATACAATGAGAGTCTACTCCATTGACCCGGAAAATCCGGAAGAGACCATCAAACTGTTGCCGCGTGTTCCGATGGGTCAAGTGAAGAACGTGTATAAGGCTCTTTATCCTTCTAACCGTTGGAGAGACTTCCACGATTTCAATGCGGTGTCGGTCTATGTTCCTGAAATGTGCTTCCTGGCACCGGATGGAAAAACTATCATTCCTCATTATTTCGACTTGTCACGTAGTTCTTCCCTGCTGGAAGCCTATCCGGGAAAGCCTTTCTATACATCTGATGAATATGACCGCAGAATGGTGAAGATGGATGTGGCCAATGACGGCACGCTCTCCAACTTGAGCTATTTTGTGGAGCAGGGCGAATTTGGTTCTGCTGTAGATAAGGAAGGGAACTTGTATGTGGCTGACGGAGAAATATATGTATTTGATAAGGATGGCAAGAAGAAAGGGATGATTCGTGTTCCCGAACGTCCGTCCACATTACAGTTTGGCGGTAAGGATGGCAATACATTGTTTGTCACAGGCCGTTCCAAGTTCTTTGGTGTACGTATTAAATAAGGAAAATCCATATTAAAACAATCTGTGTAATGAGAAATTATCAAATAATGAGATACCTGCTGATAGTCTGTTGGATTATCGGTAATATGCCGTCCGGGTGGGCGGCAGAGGGTGGTTCCACCTATACGCAAAGACCGGACGATCCGGAAGCATTCTACTTTACCCCGGAGAATTACGGCTTCAAGGCTGATGGAAAGTCCGACGTGACCGATGCACTTCAAGAGGCAATCAATCAGGTGAAGCGCGAAAAGAACTTTGGGATACTGTTTCTGCCGGAAGGAAATTATCGTATTAGCAAGACGATTCAAATTCCCTCATCCATTCGGCTGATTGGTTATGGGAAGAAACGGCCGGTGATTTATTTGGGAGCCGATACACCCGGTTTCCAGACTACTCAAAATTATATGATATGGTTTACGGGAGGGCTGGCACAAGAGGGCAGGAAGCCTTCGGATGCCGGTGCAGGTACTTTCTATAGTGCGGTGTCCAATGTGGATTTCCGTATAGACAAAGGTAATCCTCAAGCCGTCGCCATTCGTGCGCATTTTGCCCAGCATGGATTTATCAATCATTGCGACATTCGGATTGGTTCGGGGAAAGCCGGCATGTATGATGTTGGCAATGAACTGGAAGACGTCAGGTTTTATGGCGGTGAATATGGGATAATTTCCTCCAGGACTTCTCCGGGATGGCCTATGATGATGGTCGATACTTACTTTGAGGGGCAGAGAAAGGCGGCTGTCTATTCAAAAGAGGTGGGGTTTGCCATCGTCAATATGCATGTGAAGAATACGCCCGTTGCCTTTGAAATGGCAGAGAATCTGGCAGACCGTCTTCATGTGGAGAATTCGTTGTGGGAGAATATTTCGGAAGCCGGTGTCAGGGTGAGCGTAGAGGGAAATACTTTTTCGCAATTGAATCTGGTGAATGTGGATTGCAGGAATGTTCCCGTACTGGTGGGCTATGCTCAAAGTGGAAAGAAAGTTGCCGGAAAAGCAAAAATGTACAGAGTCAAGGAGTTTACTTACGGTCTGGTGTATCAGGATTTGAATGATGCTTCTTCTTTCAGGGAAATATGTGAAATAGAGCCGGTGGCAAAACTGCCGGTTACACTTGGCAAGGACCTTCCGGTTCTTCCGGCAATGGAGACATGGGTCAATATCCGAGACTTAGGGGCAAAAGGTGATGGCGAGACTGATGATACGGAAGTTTTTGAGAAAGCTGTCTCTTTGCATAAAAACATCTATGTGCCCCAGGGTTGGTATCGCCTGACGAGAACGTTGAAGCTGTCTCCCGGTACTAAGCTGATTGGGCTGCATCCTTTTGGGACTCAATTTCTGTTGAAGGAAAGCGAGCCTGCATTCAGTGGTTTCGGCGTGCCTGTGCCTTTGGTTGAATCTTCCGAAGGCGGCGACGACGTACTGAATGGTATAGGTATTAATACCGGTGCGTATAATTACCGTGCTGTCGGCTGTAAATGGATGGCGGGTGAGCGTTCGTACTTGAATGATGTGAAGTTTGTAGGCGGGCACGGCACCTTGCGCAAACCGGCTCCGAATGCTTCCGGACAGTCGTCTTACCGCAGGGGCGAGCGTCGAATTAGTTCTCCGTCTTCTCCGGTCATGGAGACCGGTAAGGATATGGCTTGGGACAACCAGTATTGGAGTTTGTGGATTACAAACAATGGTGGCGGGACAATTAAGGATGTTTGGACAGCCAGTACGTATGCTGCCAGTGGGCTTTATATTAGCGAAACGAAGACTCCGGGACGTATTTATGCCATGTCTTTGGAGCATCATGTCCGTACTGAAGCCCGTTTCCATAATGTGGCCAACTGGAAAATTTATGCTTTCCAGTTTGAGGAAGAAGGTCGTGAAGGGCCTGATTGTTATATGGCAGAAATGTCCAACTGTCAAAATATCGAAATGGTAAATGTGTGGATGTATCGCGTAATCCGTGCCTTTATGCCGAAGAGGATAGGTTTCCGCATATGGGATTGCAAGAATATCACTTTCCGTAATATGCACAATTATACGCAGATATTACCAGTCATAGAGTTTCCTATATATGATATGAATAAGAAGTTGCCCGTTTATTCGTGGGACTTTGCCCGTCTCACTGTTTTGGGTAGCGAGAAGAGCCTTCGCCCTTCCTGCACGGTCATGGACAAGCCAGTGAAGCTGGCTACCGGTTTTGAACTAGCCTCCGGAGCTACTACCGACAGTAAAGGAAATATCTACTTCTGTGAAAACCGTCTGAAGAAAATCTATAAATGGTCGGCAGACACGGAGCAGATTACTTTGATAGCCGATTATCCCTGGAAGCCTTTTACATTGACTACTGATACGCAAGACAATCTGCTGGTTATTTTCCGCTATGACCCTCAGCCGGGTTATCTGGTGAACGGCAAGCAGGAAACGGTAGTGCGCTTGCCGGATGATAATCCGATGTACAGTGGTTGGGGTAACAGTGGCTGGAGTGCTTGGGGGTATTCTTTTAATCCGGATAACGTGGATGCTACGATGAAGCCTATGCCACGTGTCGTTACAGCCGGTATGAAGAATATACAGAAAGTCATTCACCCTTCCAGTCGTTGGAGAGGTGACTTTGACAAGGTGGTTGCCAGTATGCCTGAGTATAGTTTTGTCGCTCCGGATGGCGTGACAATTATTCCGGATACCTATGATTTGGGACGTTCTTGTGCTTTGACTGTTACAGTTCCCGGTCAGTCAGAACCGGTTTATATTGTAAATGAGATGAATAAAACGACAGTACAACTTTCCGTTGGTGGGGATGGCCGTTTGACAGAACAAGGAATAATATGTCCTTATGGCCAATACAGTAATGTGACCGATGCTGACGGAAATGTCTATGTTGCTGATGGTGAAATATTTGTCTATGACAAATATGGTAAAGAGCAGAGACGTATTCAGATAGAAGAACGCCCGATTTCCTTGGCAATTGGTGGAAGGCAGAAGGATATGCTTTTTGTTACCACCTCAAGTTCTTTCTATGGAATTAAGATACGTTAGGTATTGTATAGGTAAAAAAGAATTAGCCCCTGCGGTCGTTTTATATCGCAGGGGCTAATTTATTATAAGAAGGTCTCTTTTCCTTATAGGCTGATTGTTTGGAATATTATTTTTCCAGCAGCTCTTTCAGAAAAGAATCCAGTTCCTCATCCAATCCTTTCAGTAGCTCTTCATTGACCAATAGAGTATCATCATCCATCAGCAACAGTTCTGCTATTGTTTCTCTATCATCATCCACCAGTACAAAAGAGAATGGTTTCAGAATAGTCAGCTTGTCGAACTTTCCTTCATTTTTCATGTTGCAGAGCAGTGAGGACAAGATACGCTCTACATTTTCGTAGAAATCATCCCCCTCGTATGTCATCCATTCTTCAATGGAAGTATTGGCAAGCTCTTCATCTTCATCATCAAAGATAGACAGTTCGCCCGAATTCTGATTCGGTTGCAGATGAATGTCTGTAACGATAGTCTGTTCGCAACCGCAGGTGTATTTGCCGATTGCTTTTTTAAGAGTGTCCTCCAAGAGTGCTAATGACGATTGACTGAGCTTCATAATAACTTTCTTTTCTTAATGGTTGTTCAAAGGTATAAAAAAAACGGTTATCTCTGCATCATTTGACTAAAAATCATCATCAAATCTGTTCATTTGCATGTTCAGGCGTGCCATTCCCTCTTTTCGTTTCTCCAATTCGTCTACATACATGCTGATAAAGATATAATAGGAGATGGTTCCATTATGTATTTCGCCTGTCTCTTTTTTGTCTGTCTTGCTTTTCTCACGGGCAAGGGTTTGCGCTTTTAATGCCCATTCCAAGGCAGTATCTATGCTGTCTTGCATTTCGTAGCCCAAAGCGGTGTTATAGGCTGCATACATTTTCTGTTTTCCTTTTTTTGTTTCGTAGGTCTGCTTCCAGAGCTCTACTGCTTTACTCCAATTTTCTTCTTTGGCATATACGGCTGCGTCACGCATATTTACAGAACCACCACTGAAGAGATAGCGGTTACTGGTTTTCCAATAGGGGAGTAGATGTCTTACCGGAACCGTTCCTGCAAATTCAGATGCTTGCTTCACCATGTCTTCTTCGCTGATGAGGCGGGAACGTACTGACGCTTCACCATTTCCTGCCTCTTCCCAGAAAATACTGTCATTGCTGTTGACGGTCACCATAGGACCTTTGCGGTTAGGTAAATATATTCTGACGGTAGGATATACCTTTACATCCACTGTGCCGAGGAACACACCCCAGTCGGGCATATAACTTATCTTGCGATTGGAACGCATTTGTATGTTTTCCAGGGCTATCAGGAAATCTACGTCCAAATTCTGTGTAAGTTCCAGTACTTCATCTCTCGATAATGTGCTTTCGCGGGGATTGATGTCTTTACTCCGGAGGGCAGAGTCGCATATCACAACCTCTTCAAAGTAGTTTTCGTTGGCAAGGGCCTCTGCAAGGGATTCGGTTGTTATTGCGGCGTCTCCATTGTAGTAGTTGGTGAGGCGTGCCACCTCATTCTCGCTTTTTTTCTGTTCTTCCTCAGTGATGATGAGTTTGTTGTCCGGTACGTTTGGCATGTTGTTGACAACAGCCACACGTTTCAGTGTTGCCGGGAAACTGACTTCTGCCGGAAGCATATAATCAATGGACAGTTGTTCTACACTCTGGCAGCTGCCTAACAGCAGAGACCCCATCAATAACAGACAATAGTGATATTTGGTCATAGTCTTTGGTTTTGTCCTTTGGAGCAAAAGTACTCTTTTAGCTGAATATTCAAAAGCTGGAACGAATAAAAAATGTGATAATGTGGTAGGAGAAAAAGTGATAGGGTGATAAAAGATACCTGACGGTATCATCTTATCACCCTATCGCCTTATCATTTTATAGCTTTGCTTTATGCATTCCGTCCGTGGCAGTTTTTGTATTTCTTACCGCTTCCGCAAGGACAAGGATCATTGCGTCCTACGGTCTTCTCGGCACGGATAGGTTCGCGTCTTGGTTGTTCACGTGTATCTTGTGCCGCAGCGGCCTGCTGGTTCGGGTCATTCAAATCAACCTTCTGTTCGCGATACTTGCTCATATCCTGGCGTTGTTCCGGAGCAGCCTGGCGCACCTCTACTTGGCGGGGAGCCTGGGGAGCCTCAGGGGCTTCAGCCGGAGCCTCTTGTACCGGGATTTGTCCACGCATTAAGATAGAGATAGTCTGATTATTAATCTTATTCACCATGGCATCAAACAAGTTCACAGATTCCAGCTTGTAAATCAGCAGCGGGTCTTTCTGCTCGTAACTTGCATTCTGCACGGAGTGTTTCAGCTCGTCCAGCTCGCGCAGGTTTTCTTTCCATGCTTCGTCGATGACGTGCAGCAAGATGGATTTCTCGAATGACTTCACCACCTCCTTACATTCTGTCTCATAAGCTCTCTTCAGGTTGCAGGAGATGTTATACATACGTTTTCCGTCTGTGATGGGGATAAGTATGTTTTCGTACATGTGTCCCTGCGTTTCGTATACTTGTTTGATGACCGGATAGGCTATCTGTGCCATACGTTCTGTCTTGCGTTTGAAGAGTTCCATGGCAGCGTCAAAAGTTCTGTCTGCCAGTTTTTCTTTCTTCTCATTACGGAATTCCTCTTCGGTGAAAGGTACTTCCATGGCAAGTGTCTGGAGCACATCCATCTTGCAGTTTTCGTAGTCGGGCGCTTCAATGGCATTGGCACAACGGTCCCAAATCATGTTCACGATATCCATGCCGATACGTTCGCCCATCAAAGCGTGGCGGCGTTTGGTGTAGACTACTGTACGTTGCTTGTTCATCACGTCGTCATATTCCAACAGACGCTTACGGATGCCGAAGTTGTTTTCCTCAACTTTCTTTTGTGCACGTTCAATGGACTTGGAAATCATGCCGTGTTCAATCATTTCACCTTCTTTGAAACCCAGTTTGTCCATTACACTGGCAATGCGGTCACTGGAGAACAAACGCATCAGGTCATCTTCCAAAGATACGAAGAATACAGAAGAACCCGGGTCGCCTTGACGTCCTGCACGACCACGTAACTGACGGTCCACACGGCGTGATTCGTGGCGTTCTGTACCGATGATGGCAAGACCGCCTGCAGCTTTCACTTCCGGACTCAGCTTAATGTCGGTACCACGGCCGGCCATATTGGTAGCGATGGTTACAGCACATTTCAAACCGGCAGTAGCCACAATATCCGCTTCCTTCTGATGCAGTTTGGCATTCAATACACTATGTTCAATCTTACGCATGGTAAGCATTTTGCTCAACATTTCAGAGATTTCAACAGAAGTGGTACCCACCAGTACGGGGCGTCCTGCTGCCACCATTTTTTCTATCTCTTCGATGACTGCTTTATATTTCTCGCGTTTCGTCTTGTAAACGCGGTCGTTCATGTCTTTACGGGCGATGGGGCGGTTGGTGGGGATCACCACTACATCCAGTTTGTAGATGTCCCAAAGTTCGCCTGCTTCCGTTTCGGCAGTACCGGTCATACCCGAGAGTTTGTGGTACATACGGAAGTAATTCTGCAACGTAATGGTGGCGAATGTCTGTGTGGCGGCTTCCACTTTCACGTTTTCCTTGGCTTCGATGGCCTGGTGCAGACCGTCGGAATAGCGGCGGCCTTCCATGATACGGCCTGTCTGCTCGTCCACAATCTTCACTTGACCGTCGATCACAACGTATTCGTCATCTTTCTCGAACATGGTGTAAGCCTTCAGCAACTGGTTGATGGTGTGTACACGTTCGGACTTGATGGCATAGTTGGTCATCAGTTCATCTTTCTTGGCCAGGCGTTGCTCGTCCGTCAGACTGGTTTCGTTTTCCAGTTCGGAAAGCTGTGCGGCGATGTCGGGCAATACGAAGAGGGTAGGATCTTCCGAGTTACCGGTGATCAGGTCCACACCTTTATCTGTCAGGTCTACACTGTTCAGCTTTTCTTCGATGACGAAGTACAACGGGTCGGTAGCTTCGTGCATACGCTTGTTGTTCTGTTCCATGTAGATCTCTTCGGTCTTCAGCATACCTGCCTTGATACCTTGCTCACTCAGATATTTAATCAATGCCTTGTTCTTGGGCAGTGCCTTGTGGCTGCGGAACAAAGCAAGGAAACCTTCTTCCTGATCTTTCTTGTCGCTGGAAGCAATCAGGCGCTTGGCATCGGCAAGATACTGGGTAGCCAGTTTCTTCTGTGCTTCCACCAGACGTTCTACGAGCGGACGCAATTGCTCGAACAACTGGTCCTCACCTTTGGGGACGGGACCGGAAATAATCAACGGAGTACGGGCATCGTCAATCAATACGGAGTCCACCTCATCGACGATGGCATAGTTGTGCTGGCGTTGTACGAGGTCTTTGGGGCTGATGGCCATATTATCACGCAAGTAGTCGAAACCGAATTCGTTGTTCGTACCGAAGGTGATGTCTGCCAGATAAGCCTGACGGCGTGCGTCGGAGTTGGGCTGATGTCTGTCGATGCAGTCCACACTTAAACCGTGGAACATATAGAGCGGGCCCATCCATTCGGAGTCACGTTTGGCCAGATAGTCGTTTACGGTCACCACATGTACACCGTTTCCGGTCAGTGCGTTGAGGAATACGGGGAGGGTAGCCACCAATGTCTTACCTTCACCTGTTGCCATTTCGGCGATCTTACCTTTATGCAATACGACGCCACCGAACAACTGTACATCGTAGTGTACCATGTTCCAGACAATTTCCGTCCCGCCGGCTTGCCAGTGGTTTTGCCAGATGGCTTTGTCGCCTTCAATGCGTACGAAGTCTTTCGTGGCAGCCAGGTGACGGTCGAATTCGGTAGCCGTCACTACGATTTCTTCATTTTCGGATAAGCGTTTGGCAGTTTCTTTCACAATAGAGAAAGCTACCGGCAGTACTTCTTCAAGAGCTTTTTCGTAAGTTTCCAGTATATCCTTTTCTATCTTATCTATCTGTGCGAAAACTTCTTCACGGTTTTCCAGTTCGATTTCTTCGATACCAGCTTTGAGTTCTTCCACCTTGGCGCGTTGGTCGGCGGCAGAATTGCGGATATATTCTTTCAGTTCTTCTGTCTTGGCGCGTAAGGCGTCGTTATCGAGTTTGGCAACTTCCGGGTAAGCGGCTTTGATCTTGTCCACCCACGGCTGAATTTCTTTCATGTCGCGTGTGGATTTGTTGCCGAAAATCGAGCTTAAAAATTCATTAAATCCCATTATATATTTGTTTTTATTATTATTGCTGAGTTAGTTGAGCGTGCAAAGTTACTGATTTCTATACAGATTATCCAGATTTGCACAGATTATTTTAGAATCAAAAGTCAAGGGGAGATGCTGTACTTGCATTAGGGGCGCGGATGCGCATTACACTTGCCAAGGTAGGGGCAATGCGGTCAATACTGATGGGGGTACGGATGGTTTCAGCCTTCATTCCTCCTCCCAATAAAATGAGGGGAGCAGGAATATCGGCCGTACGTACTACACGGTTATCAGTACTATTTTCCTGCATGATAGTCCAGCCCGGGAGTATTTCAATGAGCAAATCGCCAGAGCGCTTGCGATGAAAACTATTGCGTATACGTTCTATTTGCGGTGACCAGGGGCCCAAAAGCAGGCGATGAGCTGAATATACTTCGCTCACGCCACTAAACTGAACCAGAAATTCGGCAGATTTTTCTTGAATTTCAGTCAGGCTCAACTGCTTGTTCTCAATAAGTTTATGGTTGAGATAGATTTGTTGGTCATAATAAGCTTCCACATATTGTCCCTCGCCATAGGATGCCATGAGGTACATGTTTAGCAGGGCGGCACAGCGGTTCAGGTAGAATTCACCACCCGGTATCCGGTATACGCCCGGGTCGGCTGCTTCCGGGTCGGCATAGCCGGTGGAGGTGATGCAGAAAAGTACGTTGTGGAGCCCAACTTTACGTTCTATGAGCTCTAATAAGGAAGCTATACTACGGTCCAGTCGCACGTAGGTGTCTTGCATTTCCATGGCACATTCCTGCGTACTTCGGTGGTTATAATTTCCTGCGTAGTAAGTCAGCGATAATAGGTCGGGCACGTCATCTTGTCCGATAGTGCTCTTATTCAGCAGCTCTTCGGTCAGCAGGTTGACTTCCTCATTGATGAAAGGGCTGGTTATCAAGCGGCGGAACTTGTTTGTCCGTTCACCATCCAGCTTGTATTTGAATGGCTCGTTGCGCCATTCGGGCAGAAATGTATAGTTGGTAAAAGGAAGTGCAGGTGTCCATACCATATCCTTGATACGGTAGTCAGGAGATTTCCGGTCGTTGTATTGGCTCAGCCACCACGGAAATTCATTATAATAAGTCGTACTGCACCATTTTCCGGTATTGTTATTAAGCCAGAAAGCACCGTTCCCCGCGTGCCCGGCACCCAATATGGCGGCATCGCGGAAAGGCGCGATGGCATAGACCAGACCTTTGTTGCGGGTAGCTATTTTCAGCTCGTCGGCAATAGTAGAGGTCAGTAATTGGGAGGGGGAAGTGCTTTCGTCGGTATAGTTGCCCATGAAGTTGGGGTCTTCTACACAGTTTATGGGGCGTAGTGTACCTGCATCCAGCCACTGCTCTGCAATGATGCCGTTCATGGACGGTGTTGTCCCGGTATAGATGGCGGCAATGGCCGAGGCTCGGTCCGTTCCGCAAAAAGGAAATTCTGCTTGACGGAATACTTTACCTTCACGCAGTAAGCGCTTAAACCCCTTTTCTCCGTATAAGGACGAAAATGCTTCCATATAGTCTGTACGCAACTGGTCAATGGTCAATGTTACCACCAGCTTTGGGGAGGCAGGCAGCGGTTGGGCTTGCAGACCACTGAATGTAAGTGCGAGTATGGAAGTTATCAGTCCTTTTTTCATTACTTTCGTTTGTATGTTAGAATGAGGTTGCTTGCAGAACGTATCAGCAAACACAGTGCCAAAGGTAATACTGCTGGCGGAATTCTCTGCGGAATTATTGTCCAAAGCCCTATAAAAAGTGTTAAAACTACAAAATTAACCAGCATATAGCGGCTTATTTCCCTTTTTTGTACCCTGGATAGCATGAATGGAAGGCAGAAAAGGTGAAATGGATGGAATACAAATAATATATAATTGGGACTTACTGCCGGATGCTGTGAGAATAGTGCTAAAAATGCCAGTATACATCCAGCCATTCCGGCAACCAAGAAGAGTATGAGGTCTATGCCCCAAAGAGTTTTCCCTCTTCGTATGCCGTAAATGCTGATGCCTGCTACAAGTATCAGTAATAGCGAAGCCGACTGCATCGGTGTGATGCCTCTGCTGACGAAGTCGGCTGGTGTTTTACCCGTTACTACGATTTTTTCTTCTTTGGCAACCAGTGGCCGTGCTTGTCCTTCTTTGTCCACAATCTGCGCTTTATTGAAATACTCCTGCATGTAGAAGGGGACGAACATTGCCAGCCGCCGGTTGATGGGTTCGTCTGCTTTGCTGCCCATGCATAGGTCCATGCCGAAACGTGACCACAAATGGCCTTCACTGTATTTATGCAGCAAATCCCTGAAAGAGATTCCCGTACTGTTAGCAGTCATATTGTCAGCGTATTGCAGAGTGCCGTTGATGGCACGCTCTATCTGGTCCCGCGGGCGGGTGGCACAATTGTCGTAGAAAAAATTGTAGCGGTATACTCGGTTTTCAGGGCGGTAGTTTTCTGTTAATAGTGCTATCAGGCGTTCTTTTTCCTCTTCTGTTAGGTTTAACGTTTGTTGCCAGACATCGCGTCCCAGATAGTTGTATTCGGCGGCGAAATGCTCATAATCGGTTACTCCAAGTTGATAATCCGTTTCTCCCAAGGCAAAACGGAAGATGAAGTTAGGGGCGTTGAAGTTGAACATGCCGTAATTGAAGACGGCGTCAATGCCACGTGTATAGTTCTCGTACCGTATGGCAGTGTGTCCGAATAGGGAATAAATCTCTCCTCCTGCAGCGCAAGTCAGTAGGCTGACGCGTACGGAGTCTGTTGCAGCAGTCTTTTGCTGTTGTGTCACCTGGGCATTTGCTGAAGGCAAACAGAAGAAAAAGATTACTATATATATATGTATAAGTAGGCTTCGTTTCATGCTGCAAACTTACGGAAAAAACTAATATTATCCCAATTTGTGATTAGGAACTAAAGCGGTTATTCGCGTTATTCCGGTCATCTGTGTCCGAAGAATCTTTTTTAATTATGAACTTGATACAATTCTTAATTCGCATTATTGGTTGTTTTGAATCAACTGTCGAGTACGAGTGGTAGGTATTTTCTATTTACAAACGATACGGGTGCAAGAAATAGTGGTATATTGAACCTGATTCAGTCGTATACTGAATGCCATTCAATCGTATACTGAATAGGGCTCAGTCGTATACTGAATGTAGCGCATTTAGTTGTATTGATAATCAGGTGGTTGTGGTATGATGTTGCGGCTTTAATAAATCTCAACAGAATGTAAAAGTGGCATTGTGGTTGTTTGGTGTGGATGTGAATAAGAATTCTTGTGCAGTTGTTCTTCTAATAAAGAGATGGTTTCTGCTGAATTTCAATATTAATGTTATATCTTTGCGCCGCTAAATTTATGCAATACGGTGAATCTCATTATTGATATAGGAAATACAATCGCCAAGATGGCGGTGTTTGATGGTGGACGTATCGTGGAGGTGGTGTATGACTCCAATCTGACGTTGGAACGGTTGCCTGAAGTATGCCGTACATATACGATTGAAAAAGCGATAGTGGCTACTGTCATTGATTTGAGTAGAGAGGTGTTGTCGCAACTGGAAGATATGGCTGTCCCCATTCTGTGGCTCAATGAAAAGACTTCTCTTCCGGTAGAAAACCTCTATGAAACTCCCCGGACGCTGGGGTATGATCGTATGGCGGCGGTGGTAGGAGCCAATGAGCAATTTCCTGGCAGGGATATACTGGTGATTGATGCCGGTACCTGTATCACTTATGAGTTTGTCGATGCTGCTGCCCGCTATCATGGCGGGAATATCTCTCCCGGCCTGCAGATGCGTTTCAAGGCGCTTCATCAGTTTACCGGACGGCTTCCAATGGTGGCTCTTGAGGGGCGGATGGTGCCCATGGGGAAGGATACCGATACGGCTATCCGTGCCGGAGTACTGAAGGGTATTGAATATGAAATTTCAGGTTACATTACGGTTATGAAGCATAAATATCCTGAACTTTTGGTTTTTTTAACGGGCGGGGATGATTTTTCTTTTG
>OHEV01000469.1_pt1 | contig 23227 bp, 20 predicted proteins | sample 1567331 | NCBI WGS metagenome assembly OHEV01 (sample SAMEA3879561, study PRJEB24766) | human gut metagenome | biome: human-associated habitat; feature: feces | place: USA | collected 1985/1987 | reverse complement strand
GAACCCTTGCGCACCAGTATTCGACGGAACCTTTACCTTTACCCATACGAACTTCGGCAGGTTTGTCGGAAACCGGAACATCCGGGAAAATACGGATCCAGAGTCTTCCGGCTCTTTTCATCTGACGGGTAATCGCACGACGGGCTGCCTCAATTTGGCGAGCGGTGATGCGATCCGGAGACAGAGCTTTCAGACCGAAGGAACCAAAACTCAATTCGGTGCCGCCTTTGGCATTGCCGTGAATACGGCCTTTATGCTGCTTGCGGAACTTTAATCTTTTTGGACTTAACATTTCTTCTTACCTTTACTTCTGCTCGGCTAATTTTTTGTCTTGCGCCATCGGATCATGGGCCATGATTTCGCCCTTGTAGATCCATACTTTAACGCCGCAAGTGCCATAAGTTGTGTGAGCGGTAGAGGTTGCGTAATCAATATCGGCACGCAAAGTGTGCAGAGGAACGCGACCCTCACGGTAATATTCGGTACGGGCAATTTCGGCACCCAAACGCAGGGCAGACTGCATAACTCTTTTCATTGCACGGCGGAAAGCAACACGTCTTTCCAGCTGTTGAGCAACAGAGTCGGCAACCAGTTGTGCATCCAGTTCAGGTTTTCTGACTTCCAGAATATTCAGCTGAACTTCGGATTCGGTCATCTTCTGAATTTCTTTTCTCAAATTCTCGATGTCCTGTCCTTTTTTGCCGATAACGACACCCGGTCTTGCAGAGTGAATGGTTACTCTGGCCTTTTTGGCAGGACGTTCAATGACGATTCTGCTGATGCCGGCCTGAGCCAATTTCTCTTTCAAGAACTCTTTGATTTTCAGATCCTCGTGGAGGTAGTCAGTGAACTTATCATCTGCATACCAACGAGAGTCCCAAGTGCGGTTAACACCTAAACGAAGACCTGTAGGATTTACTTTTTGTCCCATTAACTTACTCCCCACGCTCTGTAACAACGATGGTCAGGTTGGAGAAGGGTTTCAAAACCCGGGCTCCGCGGCCGCGACCACGTGCGTGCATACGTTTCATTACTAAACCTTTACCGACATAAGCTTCACTAACATAAAGTTTGTCGATATTTAACTGGTGATTGTTTTCAGCATTGGCAATTGCAGACTGCAAAACAGCCAAAGCAGCTTTTGCGATTCTCTTCTTGGAGAAGCTCAATTCAGCAACAGCCTTTTCAACATTCAGACCACGAATTGACTGAGCGACCAGATTCAGCTTGCGAGGGCTGGTACGGAGAGAATTGCAAACGGCCATAGCCTGATTTGCAGCAACTCTTCTTTCATTATTAGACTTTGCCATAATTAACCTCTCTTAGCCTTCTTGTCTGCTGCGTGACCGTAGAAAGTACGGCTCGGAGCGAACTCACCAAACTTGTGGCCGACCATATCCTCGGTAACCAAAACCGGGATAAACTTGTGACCATTGTGAACACCGAATGTCAAACCGACGAACTGCGGCAACATGGTGGAGCGGCGGGACCAGGTCTTAATAACCTGCTTCTGTCCTGATGCATTTAAAGCGTCGACTTTCTTTAACAGGCTTGCGTCTGCGAAAGGTCCTTTTTTCAGTGATCTAGCCATGATCTTTCCTCCTTAACTATTTGATTGCTCTGCCGTCACGTCTTCTTACGATCAGCTTGTTGGAAGCCTTCTTAGATTTACGTGTCTTCAGACCAAGAGCAGGTTTACCCCAAGGTGTGCTGGGGCCGGGACGACCGATACCGGTCTTACCTTCACCACCACCATGAGGATGGTCGTTGGGGTTCATGACGGAACCACGTACGGTGGGACGGATGCCCATGTGACGCTTACGTCCGGCTTTACCAATGTTAACAAGGCCATGCTCGATGTTTCCTACCTGTCCAACTGTTGCTCTACAGATAATTGGAACCATTCTCATCTCGCCTGAAGGAAGTCTGAGTGTTGCATACTTGCCTTCCTTAGCCATAAGCTGTGCTGCGTTACCTGCTGAACGAACAAGCTGTCCGCCCTTACCTGGGTAAAGCTCAATGTTGTGTACCTGAGTACCAACTGGAATATTCTGAAGTGGGAGGCAGTTACCAACCTTGATATCAGCTTCAGCACCGTTCATAAGAACGTCGCCAACTGCAAGCTTGAATGGAGCAAGGATGTATCTCTTCTCACCATCTGCATAGAACAGAAGTGCAATGTTTGCTGATCTGTTTGGATCGTACTCGATTGCTGCTACTGTTGCTGGAATACCATCTTTGTCATTTCTCTTGAAATCTATGATTCTGTACTTTCTCTTAGCACCACCGCCGTGATGTCTTACTGTTATCTTTCCCTGATTATTACGACCTGCTGTCTTGCTTGTTGAAACAACAAGTGACTTCTCTGGAGCAGCCTTTGTGATCTCTGAGAAATCAAGGCCAGTCATATTTCTTCTGGAAGGTGTATATGGGTTATATGTCTTAATTCCCATTGTTGTTCTCCTTTCGGTTCAATTTATTCTCACGCTTTGATTGCGTATACATCTTTTTGATGAGCAGCTATAATGTTCAGCCACCCACGGCTATATCTTATATCAGATCTTAAAGTCCCTCGAAGATCTCGATATCCTTGCTGTCAGCTGTAAGCTGAACGATAGCCTTCTTATACTTTGCTGTGTTACCAAGTGTCATTCCACGTCTCTTGACCTTACCGTCATTGTTCATTGTGTTAACCTTAGCAACCTTTGTTCCCTCGAACATCTTCTCTACAGCTTCCTTAACCTGTGACTTGTTTGCTTCTGGATGAACAAGAAATGTGTATTTCTTCTCTGCCATAGCATTCATGCTCTTCTCTGTGATCACTGGCTTAAGTATAACGTCATAATATTTAATATCTGCCATTATGCGTACACCTCCTCAATTGCTGCAACAGCTTCCTTTGTAAGAACAAGCTTCTCATACTTGAGAATGTCATATACGCTAAGTGAATTAGCAACTGTTGTCTTAACTGTTGGAATGTTGTTTGCTGAAAGAACAACGTTATTGTTCTTATCCTTTGTTACTACGAGAGCCTTAGGAGCTGAAAGCTTTGCAAGGATCTTTGCAAATACGTTTGTCTTAGCCTCCTGGAGCTCAAGCTTATCTACTACTACAAGCTTATTCTCAGCTACCTTTGATGAAAGTGCTGACTTCATAGCAAGCTGCTTCTCTTTCTTATTCATCTTAACTGAATAATCTCTTGGCTTTGGTGCGAATACAACTCCGCCGCCTGTCCACTGTGGAGATCTTGTTGAACCCTGTCTAGCATGACCAGTTCCCTTCTGTCTCCAAGGCTTTCTTCCACCACCAGAAACTTCTGAACGTGTCTTAGCGCTCTGTGTTCCCTGACGACTGTTGGCTAACTGACCAACTACAGCCTTATGCATTATATGCTCATTTATCTCTACACCGAACACTGCGTCATTGAGTTCTAATGTCTCAACTTCATTGCCTTCGATGTCATAAACCTTAACTGATGCCATTGTTGTCTCTCCTTTCCAAAGCCCTACTTACCAGACTTTACTGTATCTTTAATCATAACCAATGACTTCTTTGGTCCTGGAACAGCGCCCTTAACCAAAATTACATTGTTCTCAACATCTATTTTAACTACCTCAAGGTTCTGGATTGTAACTCTTACATTTCCCATATGTCCAGGCATCTTCTTGCCCTTGAATACTCTACCTGGAGTAGTTGCAGAACCGTTTGAACCTGCATGTCTGTGATACTTTGAACCATGTCCTGAAGGACCTGACTTAAGGCCGTGTCTCTTAAGACCGCCTGCGTATCCCTTACCCTTTGACTTAGCAGTAACATCAATCTTGTCGCCAGCAGCAAATATGTCTGCCTTGATCTCTGCGCCAAGCTCGTACTCAGCAGTGTTCTCAAGTCTGAACTCTCTGTAGAAAGTCTTTGGAGTTGTTCCTGCCTTCTTAGCATGACCAACCTCTGCCTTACCAGCACCATGTGGATTTCTGATAACTTTCTTTCCTGATACGTCCTTTGTTGTTACTCTTTCTTTCTTCTCGCCGAATCCTACCTGAATTGCATCATAACCGTCATTCTCAACTGTTTTGATCTGGGTTACAACACATGGACCAGCCTCTAATACAGTTACAGGTACTAATACACCATCTGCATTGAAGATCTGTGTCATACCGATTTTTGTTGCTAAAATCGCTTTCTTCATTTCTTTACCTCCTGTTTTCTACAGCGGAACGCCTCTTGCCTGTCAACCCAGCCCGCGAAGAATTAGCCGGAACAAGTAGCGGAACCGTTCATCCTAGAGCAGCCTACTAGATCGTTATGCTTTCGCACTGTATCTTCTATATAAACCATTCGGGGATATACTAATTAATTGTTGAAGCTTATTTCTGCTTCATTTTGATATCAATGTAAACACCAGCTGGCATTTCAATCCTTGATAAAGACTCTGTTGTCTTCTGTGTTGGATTGATGATATCGATAAGTCTCTTATGAGTTCTCTGCTCGAACTGTTCACGAGAATCCTTGTACTTGTGAGTAGCTCTAAGAATTGTAACTACTTCCTTCTTTGTTGGAAGAGGTACCGGTCCGCTCACCTGTGATCCATTCTTCTTTACAGTCTCGATGATTTTCTTTGCGCTTGAATCTACTAACTCGTGATCATACGCCTTGAGAGTAATTCTCATTACTTGACTTGCCATAAAAAAAGTCGCCTCCTTTTCGCACTTTTAACTTCAGTACGACAAGCGGTGACTGTACACATCTCCGTGTGTGTCCTGTGGACTTTCACACGTTGTTTCTACATTTTGTAGACCATATCTGTTCTGTACAGTGACTTGCCGTCAGTTTCCTAACTTGACATTCGCTCCGCCGAATTCTCTGTCTCATGGACAGTAACTTCAAACTTCATAGCTATCATGCCACAGCAAGTGATATTATACATGACGTTTCCAATAATTGCAATACTTTTTTCAAAAAAAATTTATTTTTTTATTTAGGGTAATATTCCATTGAAAAATTACACTTTTGCACGTATATTATTATAGAAGAAACACGATTAAATGCAAGCAACGTGTAGTTTATTTTTTACACGCAGATAAGAAAGGAATATAAACATATGTGGTTAGCAGATAGATGGAAAGATTACGAGGTTATTGACTGCTCATGCGGTGAAAAGCTTGAGCGTTGGTCTAAATATATTTTGCTGCGTCCCGATCCTCAGGTAATTTGGGACACTCCAAAGACTAATAAGAACTGGAAAAAGCTTAACGGTCACTATCACAGAAGCAAGAAAGGCGGTGGTGAATGGGAGTTTTTTGATCTGCCACAGGAGTGGACCATAAACTACTCTCTTCCTATTAATAAAGAGCTCACATTTCACTTAAAACCATTCAGCTTCAAGCACACTGGTCTGTTTCCTGAGCAGGCTACCAATTGGGACTGGTTTTCAAAGAAGATTTATGATGCAAAAAAAAGCGGTCGTGATGTAAAGGTATTAAATCTTTTTGCATACACCGGAGGTGCCACTCTTGCTGCCGCTGCCGCAGGCGCCGCTGTCACACATGTGGATGCTTCAAAGGGCATGGTCACATGGGCTAAGGAAAACGCTGTAAGCAGCGGTCTTGGTGACGCACCTATCAGATGGCTTGTGGATGACTGTGTGAAGTTTGTTGAGCGTGAAATCCGCCGTGGCAATCATTACGATGCCATCATAATGGATCCGCCGTCATACGGCAGAGGTCCTAAGGGTGAAATTTGGAAAATTGAGGAAAGCGTATATCCACTTGTGCAGCTTTGTGCAAAGCTCCTTACCGACAAGCCGCTTTTCTTCCTTATTAATTCCTATACGACTGGCTTGCAGCCTGCAGTGCTCACCTATATGATAAGCACTGCGCTTAAAAAGTTTGATGGTAAAGTAACCGCAAGCGAAATTGGTCTTCCGGTTTCTTCAAACGGACTCGTGCTGCCTTGTGGTGCAAGTGGACGCTTTGAAAGTATCTGCTAATCAGTTCTAAAATAAAATCAGCCGCAGTATTTCATTATTTTCTATGAAACACTGCGGCCTTTTAATGAATACGCAATATATTACAATATTCTCTTTTTCTTCAGTAAAATCAGTATCAGCACACATATGACAACCATAACACCTATTATAATCATAAATCCATGTGCTGTCGTCGCAAGCGGTACCCACTTTGAGCTGACATTCATACCATAGATTCCTGAGATAACCGTCGGGATAGCCATGATAAGTGTGATGATTGTGAGCGACTTCATGACATTGTTAAGTCTGTTGTCAATGACCGTGCTCATAAGCTCTCTGGTACCATTTATGATGTCCCTGTAAATTCCCGTCATCTCAATAGCCTGTTTATTTTCGACAATTACATCTCCGAGAAGCTCCTTGTCCTCCGGATACTGCTCAAGGCGCTTGTATCTGGTCAGTCTCTCTAACACAACTCCATTGGCACGAAGTGATGTGGCAAAGTATACGAGTGTGGATTCCAACTCGTGAAGCGCGATCAAATCGTCCTCCTCTGTATCCTCTCCGACTCTCTCCTCAATCTCTGTACGCATCTTGTCGATGATGCGCAGATCGTTCTGATACAGTACAGATATCCTGTAAAGAATCTGGTATACAAAGCGCATCTTTTTCTTGGTGGAAAATTCCTTTACACGGTTATTTAAAAATACCTGAAGCACCGGTGTATCCTCTGTACAGACTGTCACTATCTCATCATCTGTAAGTATGATGCCAAGTGGGATTGTGGTATATGACTCCTTGTCATGCCTAGTCTCTATCGAAGGTATATCCACAAGAATCAACGTATACCCATCCTGCAGTTCTATACGGGAGCTCTCCTCCTCATCGAGTGCTGCAAGTACGTCCTCAATATCAACATTCAGTTCATCCGCTACCATCTGTCCCTCTGCTACAGAAGGGTTGACCATCTGTATCCAGGTACCTCCCTGCATCGTATCCAGCTCATGTATTAATTTGTCATCTGTCCTGTAAAACTTGACCATGGTGCCTCCCCGCGGCTTTTATGACACACATAATGCCACAAAATATTTTGACATCACTAACGTATTGTCTTTGAAATAAAAGATATTACTTCTCAGCGTATTTCTGACTCTGGCTCTTTATAAGCTCTGCATCCTCAAAGTAATTTATCCTCATGGCGCGCTTGACCTCTGCCATTGTCTGTGCTGCAGTCTCTCTTGCTGTCTCGCTGCCCTTCCTTAATATCTCATATACAGCCGGAATATCCTTCTCATACTCTGCTCTTCTTGCGCGGATAGGTGAAAGTTCCTCCTGCATGATGTTGTTGAGGAATTTCTTAATCTTCACATCGCCAAGACCGCCCCTTGTATAGTGGTCCTTAAGCTCCTGAAGGTTAGCATACTCCGGCAGATACTCCTCAAAATGTCCCGGCTTAGAGAAAGCATCAAGATATGTGAATACTGTATTGCCCTCCACATGTCCCGGATCTGAAATCTGGATATGTGTCGGATCTGTATACATGCTCATGATTTTCTTCTTTACATCTGCCTCTGTATCTGCCAGATAGATACAGTTGCCTAATGATTTGCTCATCTTCTGTCCACCGTCTGTACCCGGAAGTCTGCAGCATGCCTCATTCTCAGGTAAAAGCACATCCGGCTCAACGAGCACCTCATCATAGATAGAATTAAACTTTCTGACAATCTCTCTGGTCTGCTCTATCATTGGGAGCTGGTCCTCTCCAACCGGAACAGTTGTAGCCTTGAAAGCAGTGATATCTGCTGCCTGGCTGATTGGATAATTGAAAAATCCAACCGGTATACTTGCCTCGAAATTTCTTAGCTTAATCTCATTCTTTACTGTAGGGTTTCTCTGAAGTCTCGATACTGTAACGAGATTTGAGTAGAAAAATGTAAGCTCAGTAAGCTCCGGTATCTGTGACTGCACAAACAGTGTAGACTTGGCCGGGTCGAGTCCCGCTGAGAGGTAATCAAGTGCTACCTCTATGATATTCTGTCTGATTTTCTCAGGGTTGTCAAAATTGTCTGTGAGTGCCTGTGCATCGGCAATCATGATAAATATTTTGTCATACTCTCCTGAATTCTGAAGCTCAACTCTTCTGCGAAGTGAGCCCACGTAATGTCCTATATGGAGCCTTCCTGTTGGTCTGTCTCCTGTTAAAATAATTTTTTCCATCTCTATTATTCCTCTGCTTTAGTTCTATTATTACGATTGCAATGTAGGTTTATTCGCCAAACCGTCTGTCTTAGCAATCGCCAGCTTTCTTTATTATAACACACTGACGTGTAAAAGCCTAGGAAAAAGAACTCTCATTTTAATTATTTTATAATATCTGCATACTCTGCCTTTGCCGCCCTGCACAAATCATCCGGTGACAGCGTAATCTGAAGCCCAAGCCTGCCTCCGCTGACCGTGATTTTGTCCTGCTCCTTAGCTGCCTCATGGATAAATGTAGGATACTGTTTTTTCATGCCGATTGATGTACAGCCGCCCCTTATATAGCCTGTAACCTTTGTCAAATCCTTGAGATGCAGCATCTCTATGGACTTCTCACCTGCTGCCTTTGCGGCTTTTTTGAAATCAATTTCGTCATCTATCGGTACCACAAACACATAGTATCCGCCGCTTTTGCCGACTGTCGTGATAGTCTTGTACATGCCTGCGTGGTCAAGACCCAGCTTGTCTGCTATCTGAGCTGCATCCACAAAGTCATCGCACTCGTATGTGCGTGCCTCATATGGAATCTTCATTGTTTCCAGTATTCTTATTGCATTTGTCTTTGCTTCTTTTTTTCCCATTATACTATCTTTCCTCCAATAAGCTTAAGATATATTAGTATAAGGATATGTTCCTTGTTATTATAATACACCGGAAATTTGATATCGTAAATACCTTATAAAGTATCTAAAAAGCCACGACATACTGAAATGTATGTCGCAGCTTTTTTATTCGACAACTATAGCTATTCACAAACGCCTGCAATTAGAGAAACTAATATGTCATATCTTTATGCAATTGCCTCATTTTACTGATTGTCCGCACTCTTATCGGCATTTTTGTATGCTTCCTCAAAGAACTGCTCCTGCGAATCTATCGGTGTGCTGTTTATCTTTCTGTCCACATACTCACCATCAGCGCAAAGCTCCTTGCCCTTCTCGTCATCTGTCATGATTGTATCGAAGATATGGCGGATCTTGTCCTTAGCGTGTGCATCGTATACTGGTGTTGCAACCTCCACACGTCTTACGGTATTTCTGGTCATAAAATCTGCTGACGCAATGTAAATCTTCTCATCATCGCCCACACCAAATCTGTATATACGTGAATGCTCAAGATATCTTCCTACAACACTTATTACAGTGATATTTTCTGTGGCGCCCTCAACCTGCGGCTTCACACAGCAGATTCCTCTGACAATAAGCTCTACCTTCACGCCTGCCTGTGATGCATCGATAAGCTTGTCTATAAGCACCTTGTCAGTGAGAGAGTTAATCTTAACTCCGATGTATGCCGGTTTTCCTGCATTCTTATTGGCAATCTGCTCATCAATCATGTCAACAATCTTATTCTGCAGGCATTTTGGGGCAACAAGCAGATGTTTTACATCTCCGTCCGAAACAGTCTCACCTCTCTGAAGCGCCATAAACACCCTTGATGCATCTGCTCCAATCTCCTGATTTGCAGTGATAAGGGATAAATCTGTATAAAGACGCGAGGTCTTCTCGTTGTAGTTTCCTGTACCAATCTGAGTGATGTACTCAAAGCCATCGCCCTTTTTCTTTGTGATGAGGCAGAGCTTTGAGTGGACCTTGTAATCACCGAGTCCGTAAAGTATCTGACAGCCTGCATCCTCAAGGCGGTGTGACATCTCTATGTTGTTAGCCTCATCAAACCTAGCTCTGAGCTCGACAAGCACGATAACTTCCTTGCCATTTTCTGCAGCCTCTATAAGTGCATCGATAATCTGGCTCTTGTCTGCCACTCTGTATAGTGTCATCTTGATGGACACCACATCTGGGTCCTCTGCTGCATCGTTAAGCATCTTGATAAACGGCTTCATGCTCTCAAACGGATATGAAAGAAGCACATCCTTTTTCTCAACCTGACCGAGTATACTCTCCTTAAGCGAAAGCTCAGGTGTGTCACGCGGTGTACGCTTCTCAAAGAAAAGCTCCTGCTTGTCTCGCAGATAGTGCTGAAGCTGGAATACGAATGACATATCAAGCGGTGTTTTTACACTGATAAAATGCTTTTTGCCAATCTCAAGGAAGCTCGAGAGTTCGTCAATCGCCTTGCGGTTGATTTTTCTTGAAAGCTCAACTCTTACAGGATCAAGACGCACTCTCTTCTTGATGAGCTCCTCCATCATATTACGGTAATCCATATCCTCATCATACATGCTCTGCGCATCGATATCCGCATTACGTGTCACACGCATGATTGATTTCTCACGGATTACATACTTTGGATAGAGCTTGGATACAAAGTGTAAAATAAGCTCCTCTGACAGCATAAATGTGCCCGGTCTTGTAGGTATCTCGATAAGACGCTTGAATACGCTGTTTGAGCATGGCACGATACCTGTCTTTTTCTTCCCCTTCTGTGTAGTTAAAAGCACTACCGCATAGAGCTGTTTATTGGCAAGGAATGGGAACGGCTGCTGCTTTCCTATAATCATCGGAGAGAGGAAAGGTGCAATGTGTGCATCAAAATATGCCTCCAGCAAATCTCCCTCATCCTTTGACAGCTTGTTGAAATTGATTATGCGCACACCCTTTGGCTCGAGCTCACCCATGAGCTGCTCGTATATCCTTGCTTTCTTCTTCTCAAGCTCACATACTCTGTCAAGTATTGCCGATACCTGCTCCTCACTCGACATCTTTGTCTTGTTCTCGAAAATCTTTTCCTTTGAATTCATCTGCATCATGAGTGATCCTACTCTTACCATGAAAAACTCATCCAGATTTGTCTGGTAGATTGATGCAAAGGTCAGTCTCTCTGCAAGCGGTACTCTTGGATTGCCCGCCTCATTTAATACTCGCTCATTGAACTGTAACCATGACAGCTCCCTGTTTGTGTAAACTTCTTCCAGTTTTTTCATCTGCATATATGCTCCTATTCTATATGATATTGTTTCATTCGCGTTCGCGTCTTTTGGGTCTGTTTTATTTTGTGCCCGCTGTATTTCAAGCTGTCTTGCACGCTCTATCAGCTTGTCCTCCCGGCGCCTTCTTCTGTCTACCAGATGAAGCTTATTTTCCACCGCAACCAGCATCCCCGCAAGTTCCTTCAAAACTCTTTCCCTATGCAATACGTACCTCTCCGTTGTCATCATCATCTATGAAAAATGACTGCATGGTCACATTATCATTGGCGACCTCCACGAGATTCACACAGCTGTTTCCGATTCGGTCTATATTGTGAAGCATCTCGTTGTACTGAGCTGTAAGCTTTGAATCACATTTGCCCTTTCCGACACGGGTGATATGGTTTTTACGCAGCCTCTCATCAAGCGCCATAACCTCATCCTTCTGTTTCTGAAGGGCCTCAATATCCATGCTTCCATCACCTGAAATGGCTCTTATTGAAGCAGTATATATCTCATGAATCTGTGCCATCGCCTTTCTCAGCTCTTTTAATGCATCCTTTGAATATTTGTGCTTGCTCTTATTTTCCACAGATATGGTATTGACTATTTCGTTTAATAATATTCCAATTCTATCTATATCGCACAGTACATAAAGCACTCCCGCACTCTGTGATGCCTGTTCCTCTGTCAGTACACCCTCTGAGTACATGGAAGCCAGATAGTCGTTTATTGACACATAAAGCTTCTGTAATGTCTGTGCACTCTCTTCAAGTTCATTTTCGATATTTTTGCCGTTTTTGTCAATACATTCATGCAAATTTACAAACATTTCTTCAACAATATCAGCACATCTGAGCGTTTCCTTTGCAACAAGCTGCATTGCGGCCACCGGCTGGCTGATGAGCTTGGTATCGAGGTACATTGGCTGACCCATTGCAATCTCTGTAACGCTGGTTTTTTCCGGCACAAGCTTCATAACTATCTTTACCATTACAGGGATAAGCGGTATCCAGATAAGCGTCATTGTCAGGTTAAAGCCTGTATGTGCATTTGCAATCTGTCTTGAGATGACATCCACCTCATTTCCCTTTGGTGAAATAAACTGTATCAGGGCAGCATATGGTTTCACAAGAAAAAGGAATAAAATTGCTCCGGATATATTGAATACACAGTGTGCAAAGGCTGTTCTTCTGGCATCCTTTGACTGTCCGATTGACGCAAGCACTGCCGTAATTGTAGTTCCGATATTGTCACCGAGGAGAATCGGGATAGCTCCTGCCAGTCCTATGATGCTTGTCACTCCGTCAGGTCCTGCCTGAGATGCAAAGTTCTGCAATACTGCGATTGTTGCACTTGAACTCTGCACCACAAGTGTCATGAGTGCTCCAACTGCAACACCCAGTACAGGAATATGTGCTACCTTTCCAATCATATCTACAAAAAATGGGCTTGAAGCAAGCGGCTTCATAACACTTCCCATAGTCTCAATTCCCAGGAATAAAAGACCGAATGCAAATATTGTCTGTCCGATATTTTTTACTTTTTCCTTTTTACATACAAAGCTTAATATGAAGCCTGCAAATATTATCAGATAAATATAGTCAGATATCTTAAATGCGATAATCTGTGCTGTCATCGTCGTACCGATGTTAGCACCTAAAATAATTGAAATTGCCTGCGGTAAGCTCATAAGTCCCGCGCTGACAAAGCCGATTACCATGACTGTTGTAGCACTGCTGCTTTGAAGCACTGCTGTAGTAAGCGCTCCTGCAAGCACTCCAAGCACCGGGTTTTTGGTGAGCATCGCAAGAATTGCCTTCATCTTCTCTCCTGCTGCCTTCTGCAGGCATTCGCTCATCATGTTCATGCCGTATATAAATACTGCCAGGCCTCCCAACAGGCCAAATATAATTTTTACCGTTTCATTCATCTACTTATCCTCCGCTTTGCCGTTTAGCTGTGCCCATTCGGTTAACTTTCCTGTGTAAATCTCTCCAAGCTGCTCTATCGAAATCCTCTCAATCGGATTTTCCTTATTTACAATCACATGTACCTCATCCTTCGCAATCTCAACCTTCGTGAGAAGCTCATTCTCATATGATTTAAGCTCACGCGATGACATTCCGATGTCATATGTTCCCTCCATCGCTCCTGTCAGTCCGTTGCCTGAATCAGTCTCTGTAACTGTAATTTTAGCATTTGGATTTATCTCCATATATTTGTCGGCCAGTTCCTTTACAAGTGGTGTCGCTGATGTAGAACCGCCAATCTTAATCTCTCCGCCGGCCTTGTCTGACAGAAATGAGCCCGGCTTCGCAACTGCAGTATACTTCTCACTGACCACTTCCTGTCCCTGCGTTGATATGTAACGCACAAAGTCATCCTCAACATCGTTTAGCTCTCCCTTGTAAGCCAAATAAAATGACCTTGTAAGATCGTTGCCATATATGGTGACTGTCTTTACCTTGTTATCATCAAGCTCCACACCCGATGACACATATGCGATAGCATTTTTGTCCTCTGCGGTCTTTTCATATGCTGTTTCATTGCTATCTGCTACAATGCTTTGGTCTGTAGCCTTATCCTTTCCGGTTGTCTCATCCAAAATCCCTGTCTTTTCTGCAAAGACATTTCTCGTTCCGGATTCCTCTTCTCGCGAAACAACCTCAATTTTTCCCAACGAATTAAGGCCATCCACATGGGTAGTTTGTACCTCTTGTGAACAGCCTGTTATCATTGTTGCCATCATTCCTATGACGGCCGCTTTCTTTAGTAATTTCTTTTTCAACATGATTTCTCCATTAGCATGATAAATGATTAAAATTAATCAATAACTATTCAACAAGTTAATAATATCAAGCTAATGTAAAGTCCAAAACGCAGTTATGTAAAATTAAGGTAAAAACTTTACAATTCTTTACTCAACTTTACATAAAATAGATTCCTGTGCATTTTTATATATCTTCTAGGCATTTTTTACTATTTCTACGGCAATATCCGGATAATTTGTGATAATTGCATCTGCTTCTGCCTTGACAAGTGCCTTCATCTCATGCTTTTCGTTTACAGTCCATACATGAGCTCTAAGTCCTCTTCCGTGCGCCTTGTCAATGTAGTTTTCATCCTGCATATGGTAGGTTGCCGGATGAAGCGCATCCACATGAAGCTCGCTTGCATACTCTGCCGGATTTACTATAATGTCAGAAAAAAGCAGACCGCACCTCATATCAGGGCAAAGCTTTTTCATGCGCACAATCGACTCGTGATTGAATGACGAGCACCAGATTCTGTCAAGCATATCATACTCTTCCACGAGCGCCAGTACCTTTTTCTCCAGATTTTTATACTGTACGATACCGTTTTTGAGCTCGATATTTATGGTCATCTCTGTGTTTTTGAGCAGGTCAAACACCTCATCGAGTGTTGGAATGCGAGTCTTCTTGTCATAGGACGGCATGTGCTTTGACACATTGAGCCGCTTCAGTTCCTTTAGTGTATAGTCCTTTACAAAGCCTTTCTCTCCACTCACTCTGTCCACGGTCTCATCATGTATGACCACAAGCTCTCCATCCTTTGTGAGCTGCACATCAAGCTCCACGCCGTCAGCCTTCATCTTTTCTGCCTTCTTGAATGCCTCAAGTGTGTTCTCCGGTGCATATCCGGATGCTCCTCTGTGTGCCCAGACCTTTGTTCCCTCTGTATTTATCATGCTTTAAGCCTTCTTTCGTTACTTTTTATTTTAGTTATTTTCATGCCTCGGTGCATCATATCTGTCTGCAAGCCTTAAAAATACAAATCCCACTGCAAAGAATATTGCCATAGTTGCAACCGCCACATTTATCGTGCCGCCCGCAAGCTTTACTGCCGCTATGACAAGCGAGCCTAAAAACGAAGCTCCCTTTGCAAAAATATCATAGATTCCGAAATACTCTCCCGAGTTCTCAGGAGGAATAATCTTTGAAAAATATGAGCGTGACAGCGCCTGCAATGAGCCCTGGAAGCATCCCACACCAAATGCCATGATTCCAAAGCCAATCAGATCATGCAGTGTAAGTGCATATAGACAAACTGCAAAATATCCCGCAATGCATACATACAAAAGCGTTGTAGTTTTGTATGTCTGTGACAGTCTTCCAAAGACAAGTGAACCGATGCATGCCACTATCTGTGTAAAAAGTAAAAACACTACCTGTCCCACTGAATCGAGCTTTAAATCAGTTCCTATGTTTATACAATTATCTATTATAGTTCCTACACCATCTATGTAAAGGAAAAAAGCAACCAAAAACAGTCCTACTTTTTTATCTTTTGTAGCTATTTTTTTGATTGTTCCAAAAATCTGTGCAAATGCGTCAGCTATAAGTCTTAGGACTCCCGGATTTTTGTTTGTTTTGCTTTTCTCTTTGATATTGTCTCTTATAAATACATCATTTTCAAAATTCTTATGAATATCTTTGTCTGCTGCATACGATACATAATTCACCTGTTTATAGCTCTTAAACAATGGAATTGTAACAACAAACCACCAAATTCCTGTAACCGCAAAGCCTATTATCATCGATAGGCGGTTTGATATGTATCCAAGCATATCCGGTCCACAGATGTACGCTGCAAGCGAAACAAGAAACGGCACACACGAGCCCAGATATCCCCAGGCATAGCCGTAGGAAGACACCTCGTCCATTCTATCCTTTGTCGTCACATCGACAAGCATCGAGTCATAAAACACCAGCGATGCATTGTAAAATATCTTTGTAAGCACATAGATAACAAGAAACAGCACCCATGTAGGTGTAAAACCGTTAAGTATGCATGCCGACACTCCAACAACTACGGTCGTTGAAAAAATAGCCTTTTTGATGCGCATATGGTCTGCTATCGCGCCACAGACAGGCCCTATAAGTGCTGATACAACTGTCATCACAGCTATTGCCACCGCATAATACGCGGTTGCCCTGTCAGATGAAATCTGCCCTGCACCATCTCCAACGGCAAGGCTTTTGTACCATATCGGTATGAGCGCACACGCAAGCAGTGTGTATGCGGAATTTCCCACATCATATAATACCCATGAGAACTCCTTTGATGAGAGCTTTTTGGTTTTCTTTTGTGTATTGTTTTCTTTTGCTTTCATAAATTATACCTTCCCTGTTTTGTATGTCCCAGATTACGATTTTATTTTTTTTATGTAAAATCCGCTACCACCCATTTGCAAAGTTTATGTAAATAATCTGCCCAATATTAAATCAGCGACTCCCTCGCAATCTCCACATAATGCATGGCATTGCGATGATTCTCCTCTATCTCATCAGCGGTCAGTGCCCTGACTACCTTTGCCGGAGAACCAAATGCAAGGCTTCCGTCAGGAATATCGGTGCCCTGGGTGACAAGAGCACCCGCACCTATTATGCAGTTTTTACCAATCCTTGCTCCATTTAACACGATGGCACCCATGCCGATGAGTGTATTATCACCTATAGTACACCCGTGAACAATTGCGCTGTGTCCTATTGTCACATTGTCACCGATTATGACACTGTGGCTTAAGTCCACATGTACCACTGCATTGTCCTGTATATTCGAATTTCTGCCTATTTCTATCGGTTCTGAATCGCCTCTTACAGTTGCATTATACCATACGCTTGCTCCGTCAGCCATTGTCACCTGACCCTTAACAACGGCACCTTCTGCTATATAATATGCCATATCTATCCCTCCATCAATTTCAGATAATCGCCCTTGTCTATATGCATCATAGAAATCTGATTATTATGCCGCCTGAAGCCATAGACACAGTCCACATTTCGGATAAGCGACTGCAGACGTTCATCCGGTACACAGACAATCAGCTGCAAGTCCATCTTCCTTGCATACTTGAGACATACCGCACTTCGCTCCTGATCCATCTTGGAAAATGCCTCATCCAAAAGCACCAGCTTAATCTTTGAATCACGATTGCTCTGCTGCATATAAAGCATCGCAAAGCCCGCAAGAAGCGCAACATACTTAGGGTTCTGTCCCTCGCCGCCCGAATCACGTCCTGCCATGTCATCTACAAAGTTTTCCCTGATGACACGGCCGTTTTCGTCCGTAACCTGCTCATACATGCTGAATGACAGATAATTGCGGTAATCCGCATACTGCTCCATTTCCTTGCGCTTCTGCATTCGCAGATGCTCATCCTCATCCCTTGGTGGCATGAACTTGTCTGTCAAAAGTTTAATTTTCTGCTCATATTTCTTATAAAAATCATCCTCACCAAAGCTTATCTGTCCAGCTATTCCGCCATTATCCGGATTTTTACTGTCCAGCTCCTCCGCCATAAGCATATCATAGAACTGGCCGTTTTCATTCTTTGCCGGCTCTATCTTAATCTGATAGGTACTGTCTGAGAAATTAGTCTCCCTAAGAAGCCTGTTTATCTCATAGGCATGGCGCTTTGCAGCCTTGATATCCCCGTGGATTGTACCGATGACATTCTCTCTGAGACTTTTGTAGATCACCTTGCACTGCTCCTCAAACTCACTCTCATATTCCGGCTCATAATCCTTCTCGTACTTCTCCAGCAGCTCCTCATATGCCTTATTTGACTTCTCGGCTCCGCTGAACTGACCTGACGGAAACTCCTTTATATACCTGTAGCGGGCAGTCTGCAACGTCTCCACACACGACTGCTGCCTGCCACCATTTCCGTCTGCGCCTTGCAGCTCAATAAGCTTCTCACGCTGTTTGCTCTTGACCGATGCTCCTGAGCTATGCTGCAGCATATCCTGCACCTGCTTCTCAAGCTCCTCTCCGGCAACATAGCCCTGTAACATATCTTTCAGCTGTGCTCTTCGCTGTTCGTTTGCACCTATGATTTTCTCATGCTGGCTTATCTTTTCATTTATCTGCTGCTGATTCAGTGAAAAAGCACTCTTAAGTGCATCGATGTTTTTCTCAAGAAGCCTCTTTTTCTCCTTTAGCTCCTTGTACTGCCCATTCTCCATTGTCCTAATAATCTCTTCGAGCTCATTTTTCTGCGAATTAACTGCTTTAAGCTCATCTGACGCCTCAGAAAGGCCCACAAAATACTCCGGCTCCCCCTTTAAGCACTCAAAATCTCTCTGTGCCTTGAGACTTGAAATAATACCCATAAGCTGTATCTGGTCCTTCTCAAGCCTCTCCACATCTGCCTCATACTCAGCAAGTCTTGCCTTGGATACCCTGCCTCCGATGCAGGCATTTGTAGTATAATCGCGCTTCTTCAGATGTCTGAAAATAAAGTTGCTGTATGAGTAGCAGTCCGGTGTAACTCCATCTCGTACCTGCTCAAGCTCGTCAACACTCCGGCACTTTATAATATGTCCCAGATATCTTTTCAGGCAAACATCTACATACTTTTCCTTTGTATCCACTGCCTCATAAAGCGAACCATCCATGGCCTTTGGTTCACTGTCCATGATAGCCCTGGAATTGATGAGGTCGACATCCTCAAACTGCTTCATGTCCCTGAAAATAACAGCAGCAGTATGCGCATAACGCGGCTCTGTGATAAGTGAGAACTTGAGCCTGCCCATACGTCCTTCTATGGCATTCTTCCATTCCTCGTCCTGTACGTCAAACATATCCGCAAATACCTGTACCTTCACAGGCTCGCCAAATCTATCACTTAAGTTTCTCTGCAGCGCAGCTCTTGCCGAACGCAGGCTCTCACTGTACGACTTACGGTTGTTCTTCATATCATCGACCAGACGTTTTTTCTCTTTAAGCTCTTTTGTTATCTCATTTTTCTGCGAAGTATTGTCCTCGAGCTCATCCTCTATATCCTTCTTTATAGACTCAAGCTTTAGATGAAGCTCCTGACATTTTGCCTCTGTGACATCGCCATCCACAATCTCTTCAATGAGGTTTAAAACTGCATTGCTCACATAATCTGTGATGACCTCATCCTCATCCCAGGCCTTTAGTCCGTTTGTGATTTTAATCCACTGACGGCTGTTGTCGGTAAGCATGAGACTTCTCTTCTCAAGCTCCCTAAGCTGATCCTTTTTGCTTCCTAAGTCGCTCGATTTCAAATCCGCACATACCTGGATATACTCCTGCTGCACATCTGCCTGCTGCCCGGCTATATCATCTGCCTTTTCTGAAAGCCTGTCCTGTTCTTCTTCGATACGCTTTTTATCATCCTCAGCTGCCTGAATCTTTGCACGCATATCCTCGATATCTATGCACCTGATCATTGTCTCTGCCATGACAATATCGCTTTGGATATTTACCAGTTCCTGCCCTGACTCCCTTATTTCCTTAAGAAGCTCAATACGCTTGCGCATATCCTCTATTTTTTCCCTGATTTGTCTGTATGCATCAAGCTGCTCACTGATAGTCTCTATCGTGCCCGAGTCACTCTTTGGAAACATATAATCACGTATAAACTGGCCTGTTCCATTTGTCATTCTGAGTGCAATAGCACTTTTTTCCATTGTGATAAAACGATTCGGATCAATATATCCTAAAATCACATCATATAATGTGCCAAGGTATGCCTCCTTCGATGCGTAAATACGGTTTACATCCCCTCTGGCGCGTCTGTCAGCTGACTGTGAGCGGGTATTTACAAGCTTTTTAATATCATTATTTGAATAGCAAAAGCCGTCCGCTGTCACATATGAAGGCTCCGGCATCCTGCCCGAATGACTGAAGTACACAAATCTCTTAATCTCAGAATCGTTTTTTCGTACCTCAAATGCTATTCCTATACATGTAAACGTATGACTGCCTTTATCCTCTATCTCAAGCGCTATGACCGAACAAAAATCACAGTCGCCACGATTTGCGGAGCCATCCTTCTGCTCACCCCTCAAATAGCTCAGAACACTTCTCCTGTTTTTTGCATCATCTGCAGCCTTGTTCAAGAAGGTGGGGCTGAAGCTGCCGTAGAGGATTACCTGAATCGCATCCATGACGGTTGATTTTCCCGAGCCACTCTTACCACTGAACAAATTGACATACTCATTAAATTGCAAAACCTTGTGATTTATTCCGCCCCAGTTGTTTAGACACATTCTGGTAAATATCTTCTTAGACTGACTCAATTGGTAACTCCTCCATTTCACTGTTCTTGGCAAATTCATGGGTATGGTTTACAGAACTGCCTTCTGTATTCAATCCGTCAGCTTCAAGTGTTACAGCCGACTCGTTATCATACTTAATCAGCTCCACCTCATCACTGTACATGCGCACAAGCTCATTTATATCCATGGCTGAGCAGAATATATTTACTGTGCCATAAATATAGATTGGTGTGTTGTCCTCCAGGTTTGCAATAGCCCCCGGCAGTTCAATCATCTGATGTGTTTTCATAAGCAAAAGAGCGTCTGACCATTCCTGATTATTGAGCTTTCTGGTAATCAGATTTGTATTTCTGCCATACTCACGAATCTCTGCCAGATTCGTTGTTGTCGCATTAAGCCCCTCGCCCATGATTTTATCCCTGTATATCATCTTCATTATAATGACAATCCTTGCAGTAAGAAGAGTCATCTTCTCGAGCATGACACCATCACCCGTTATCCTGAAAAGATGCTCCTGCTGGTCATGAACCAGCTCACAGTCAAGCACAGCCAGATAATCAGAGATAAACTCCCTGTTTCTAAGACACACCTGATACCTTGGATTGTCTCTTTGAATCAATGTAACGGGGTCACACTTCATTTGTAAAATACAGGTCTGCCTCAACAGATCCTGAATAGTTTTTCTAATATTTTCTGCCTCATTTGGCGAAACATTCTCCATATATTCAAACATACATTGCTCTCTTTTCTATGCCTCTCGTTTAGAGTCCGATTTGGATATTACAAGCCTTGAGTAGCTTACACCATCACTCTTTGTTATCTCTCCATCCAGACTCACAGTATCCTCACCCATGCGCTCATTGGTCTCCTCCTGCCATAAAAACAGAAGCTTTTCCAGATCCTCCATGGATTCTACAGTCTGTTCATCTGTCACAAACATGCCATCACGCATATTTTTATCTCTAAAGCTTTGAAGCTCCTTTTTGGTATACAATGGCTTTGGCACAAAATCTGCCATATCATCTTCGCCTGCCGAAGCATCGTCAATAACAAACGGAACAAACTCACTTCTTCCTCTCTCTCTTCTTCCCGGAAAACTGTCGTCCGTTACATTGTAAAACTGTCTGGTGAACTTCATTCTGTTTCGAAGAGCCCCAAGTATCTCATCTGTTTTATCACTCTTATCTATCAGGTTAATGAGCTTTACTATATTATCCTCGTCATCTGCGCCTTCCTGCAGGATATAGTGTATCCTTGCAAGCGCCCTCTTTGCAAAAATCGTCTTCTGCTCAATAAGCTTGTTGTACTTTCTCTCAATCAGGTCAAACTCATGCTCCACCTTATAAACAAGCTCACTTGCCTTATCACAGTACTCCACGCTGTACTCATAGCGTTTTCTCTCAAACGTACCGGGTGTAGTCTGCGAAAGAATTCCCTCAAGCTCAGCCCTTCTGTCATCGTTCTGATTAAGGATTTTGCTTATAAGCTCCTTTACAGCCTCCTTGTAACGATAAAAGCTATCCGTGGTTGTAAGGATGGCATAACGTCTGCTATCACTGTTATTAATTTCCTTAATCAGTACCTTCTGTATACCTATAAAATCCTTCATACGTGACAGCTCATCAAAATATGCCCTCATACCATCCTGCATATTTGATAAAAGCTGACCAAGATTTTTTGACGTATACAACGCATTTTTCAGAATATCATTATTTTTTTCCGGATCTGAAAAATATGTAAAAAGCGCACTGTAAACAGCCAAAATGCTCTCGCGCTCCCTGCTGTCATCATCCACAAGCAGCTTTTTAAATAGCTCAGCATACATCTGGCTGTACTGAGGAAATGCAATCACATATGTGTTGAGCTTCTCATCAAAATCACTCCTGATCCATCCCCAGTTTATAAGCCTGCCCAATATAGCTGATGGTGTCAAAGTGTATGCGAAACTGGTCTGGTCATATATAACATCAATTTCGGAATCAGGATTATCATCATCATTATCCATGCCGCCACTATCTTTATCACTCTCATCTTCATTATAATCAGTCTGCCATACAATGCCTGTTTTTGATATGGTATCCGCTATGATTATCTGACACTCCTCACGTGTCAGTCCCAGTGATGCATAGACCTCGTTATTCTCCTCATATAACGCAACAACTATCTGCATGTATGCATCCATATTTTTCGTGCGAAATAAGCTATAAAATTCTTTTGGTATTCTATCTTTCAATGTCATACTCATATAATAACATATCCCCACGTTTTTCGCCATATACATGGAAATAAACGTGGGGATATTAATATTGCTGCTTCACATCTCAGTCTTAACAGTAACATCCGGTTACCGTCAAATCACTGCTGATTGTGACCAACAATAATTCTATTCAATATAATATGCTTACTGCTCAGCAACTCTCAGATGACGTATAAGCTCATCTGTGATAGTCTTGGATTTCAATGATAATTTGACAATATTCGTCATTTTTGACATATCGCCTGATTTTAGAAACGATTTATAGTCAAATACACTAATTTCCCGCTTATTACACCTCGAAATCCATACATGCCCTATTAGCTGTAAATGGTCTCACCTTGGTATCTGCCACTGCAACATGCTTAGGATTCTTTGCATACGCTGCAAGTGCATCAGCATCTTCAAATGTAGTATCAAGCATCACATCTACAGTGGAAGTCGGAAGATAATCTGTGCGCACTGAAATGTCGATCATTCCCGGAATCTGTCCCTTAAGTCCTTCTAAGCCTTCCTTTATGCCAGCGCGTATTTCAGTCTTCTGTGCCTCTGTGTACTCATCCTTGAGTGTCCATAAAATAATGTGTTTAACCATTGTGTGCCTCCTGAGTTTATCCAAGTTTAAATTTGATAGTAACTATAGGTCTCACCCGCTTTTTTGTTATCTGCGGTTCTGAATAGTTACGATTTTAAATTTACCATTAGATTAAATTGTAATTTACATATTTAGATTAGTATAGCATTAATATAAGGAAATGTCACTTCATATTTGATTGATTAAAATGTCCCAAAAAATGTTTGATTAGGCTATTTGACTTGAT
>OHEV01000404.1_pt1 | contig 25733 bp, 25 predicted proteins | sample 1567331 | NCBI WGS metagenome assembly OHEV01 (sample SAMEA3879561, study PRJEB24766) | human gut metagenome | biome: human-associated habitat; feature: feces | place: USA | collected 1985/1987 | reverse complement strand
CCCAGATCTTAGATAACATCGGTATGCTGAAGAATATGACATTTACGCAGGAAGAACGCGAGAAGATCGATCGGATTACAAAATAAAAAACAAGCCGTGCATGGGTTGTAGAAATACCCATGCACGGCTTTGGTAATTTATACAGTTTGTTGTGAATTCAGCCGCGACAGCTCGCGCAATTCCTTGATCGTAAATACACCACAGACCACAGCGGCTGCGACATCTGCAATCGGGCCAGCATACATGACACCGTCGATTCCCATGAAGATCGGGAAGATCACGATGAGCGGCAGCAGGAAGAGAATCTGTCTCGTCAGTGACATGAAAATACCAAGCTGCGATTTGCCGATGGAATTGAAGAAATTCGCAGTTACAGGCTGGATGCCGTTGATTAAGGTGAAGAACATATAAATCCGGAAATACCGTTCGGAGAACTGATAGTACAGCTCACTTCCTTCTCCGAAGACACGGATGATCTGTCTTGGGAAAAGCTGGAAACATGCAAATGCAATCAGCGACAGGAAGGTTGCGGTAGCAAGTGCCAGAAGATATGTTTTCTTCACACGGTTGTATTTCTTTGCACCGTAATTAAATCCGATGACCGGCTGGATGCCCTGTGAGATACCGATGACGAACGACATGAAGATCATGTTGACCTTTGTGATAATACCGGCACAGGCAAGTGGAATATTACTTCCATAGACGGATGATGCACCGTAATGTGACAGGACGTTGTTCATCACGATCTGCACGACAGTCATAGCAATCTGGTTGAAACACGCACTGGCACCAAGGCGCATGATGTTTGCAAAATTATTTCCACGGATGCGGAAACACCGTCTGCGCAACCGGATAGTCTTGAAATGAAACATGTATCGCAAACTGATGCAGAAGGATACAATCTGTCCAAGAATCGTTGCAAGTGCGGCACCACGCATTCCCATGTCCAATGTAAAGATGAAGATTGGATCAAGAATCGTATTTACAATGGCACCGATCAGCATGGAAATCATTGAATAACGCGGACTTCCGTCGGCGAGGATCAGCTTGCTCATACCAGTGTTTGCAATCAGAAATGGAAATCCAATCGCAACAATGCGGGTATATTCCTGTGCATACGGCAGAACTTCCGCTGTTGCTCCGAAGAATTTCAGCATGGGTGTAAGCAGGATCGAGGTAAATGCGAATAATGCAAGGCCGAAGATCGTCATCAGGCAGATACCACAACCAGCGTAATTGGCAGCTTCTTCCTCCTCTTTTGCGCCAAGCTTCAGGGAGACATTGGTCGCACTTCCGATTCCGAGCAACAGGGAAATTGCTGTACATGTCGTAGACAGTGGAAAGGTAATGTTTGTCGCTGCATTTCCGTTGATTCCAATCCCCTGCCCGATGAAGATCTGGTCGACAATGTTATAAAGGGCAGTTACCAGCATCGAAATGATGCATGGAATTGCGAATTTGACAAGTAATTTGGATTCTTTCTGTGTGCCAAGTGGATTGGCAGATTTTATGTTCTCATTCATATTTTTCACCATTTTTCTGTAGTATGTCCATATTTCGCTTAATAAACTATCACTATAATAGAAAGAATGTCAATCCTAAGTTGCATTTAACAGAGATAAATATAAAAACGGGTATTTTATGGACGATAGAAATAAATAAAAGAGAGTAAAACACAATATTTGGATAAAATACGGGTAAAATACGGTTGAATTGCGAGAAAAAACGTGCTATATTTGATATAAAGGGACTGGCAATGGGAAATACATTCTAAAGGAGCGATGTATATGACGATCGAAGAAATGAAAGAAAAGAAACGGGAACATGGATACACGTATAACATGATGTCGCAGATGTCGGGAGTTCCGCTTGGAACCGTGCAGAAGATTTTTACGGGTGAGACGAAATCGCCGCGCTATGATACGCTTGAGGCATTGGCACGTATCTTTGAAAATGGCGACCGTGATTACCTGTATGCGGATATGGTAGAGGATTCCGGAACAGCATACGCGGCAAAGGTTCAGGGACAGTATACGCTGGATGATTATTATGCGCTGCCGGAGGATCGCCGGGTAGAGCTGATTGATGGCTGTATCTATGATATGGCGGCACCTTCGACGATTCACCAGTTGATTGCAGGGGAAGTTCACAGGCAGATATCAAATTTTATTCTGGAGCATGATGGACCGTGCATGCCGTTTATCTCGCCGGTGGATGTACAGCTTGACTGTGATGATAAGACGATGCTGCAGCCGGACGTCGTCATTTTGTGCGACATTGACCGGATGAAGGTGCGTTGCATATATGGTGCGCCGGACTTTGTGCTGGAGGTAATCTCAAAATCCACCCGGCTTCGCGACTATGGAAAGAAGCTTTCCAAATACATGGATGCCGGTGTGAAGGAATACTGGATCGTAGACCCATACCAGAAGCGCATTATGGTGTATGAGTTCAACAAAGAAATCTTCCCTGTGATTTATGGAATTGATCCCGGTCGGTTTGTATGATGGCAGGTTAACGATCAATTTGGCGGCGTTAATAAAGAAGATTGAGAAACTGTTGTAATGAAAAAGTAGTAGTTATTCGAATAGAGGTTAAAGATTCTGTGTAATAACATGTAACTTTTCATCCATTTAACATTTTTCGTCATCAGCCAGTTCAAACATATCACCATGCAATTCATAATGAACATATTGGTATCTATCAGCCATATATTCTGTACCAATTTCAAATGCCTGTAAAAAATTCTCATCACGCATTAATAACTGTACAAAAACAGGAAAATTGAACAAAATAAATGTAAGCATATATCTATGTGACGCGCTCATATTTGATGCCTGTTCATCAATCCATTCAGACAAACCATTCAAATACGTAATACATGTTTGAATCAAATCAAGCCATTGCATATATACATTCTGACTAAAATTCTGAAATGTTACTGTATAAACACGGTCAGCCATCTTTTCATTAACAGGCTTTGCCTTTAATTTTTCTAAAGCCGATTCTTTCCCAGTTGCTACAAAATGATACATTACATCATATACATTCTTTGTAAAATCTTCTCTGGATAAGAAAGCACCATAAATATATGGTAACTGCACCTGCAGCCAACGTTCAAAACCTTTTGAACAAATATAATCGCCATCATTTTCCACCAATGCAAAACTGGCATCTAATAACACAAACGTTTCTTCGTCTAGTGTCAAGACATCGCCAAACAATGCACGTAAACACACCATATAGGCATCTTTATAATCCTTATAATTAGACATAAGTTATCGCTCCTTTCCTGATACTAAATCATTATGTTGAACGATACACTATTTTTGGAGGGGTGTTCAACCTATTACATCTAGTAGCGACAAACCATCATATATACAATATGTAGTCATTTGTTCCTTGCTTATATTAAATTATAACATAATATGACAGTTGCTACTAACTGTTTTTTCTTGATAATCAGTTTCGCCGGACACCATATAAATATTTTGATATTGTTTTTCGGTAAGACGTAGAAGCCTGACGATTCCTGTTTTAGGTGCGAATTGTTCAATACACCGGTAGTGTTTTTCTGAGTTTTGTATACTTTGCTGCAAGTGCTTCAATGTAGTCAACATTGTCAAGATTTATCTGAGAAATATAGGGAGCTATCGGTATCATATTACCGTAACCATCTTCATACACTGTACAAACAGTCAAACAGAGGTTTGTATAGTTGAGAGATTACATTGAAGAACGGGCACTTGAAATTGGTGAATACATCATTGAGGAGGGGGCAACGGTCAGACAGGCTGCGCGGAAGTTCGGTATTTCGAAGTCAACCGTACATAAAGACGTCACGGAACGCTTAGAGCAGATCAATCTGCGTCTTGCACACGAGGCAAGGAAGGTGTTAGATGTCAACAAGTCCGAGCGTCATATCCGGGGTGGACTTGCGACGAAAGAAAAATATGCACATATGGAACATTGATTAAGATTGTAAAAAACCACCAAAAATGATATACTAATTTGTATAATATTACGAAATGGCGAAGCCATGAGAGATGGGGTGGAAGTATATGATTCGTATCGAAGATTTTTGTGACATGAAGAAGTTTGAGGACATCATGAAGAACTGGGCGATGAGTACCGGACTTGCAACGGTGGCTGTTGGGGCAGATGGAAAGTACATCAGTGAGTGCTACAACTTTACAGAGTTTTGTATTGATCTGACTCGTGGAAGTGCAGAAGGACGCAGACGCTGCGAGAAGTGTGACCGGGAAGGAAAGGGCGTGTATTCCTGCCATGCAGGACTCGTGGATTTTGGAATACCGATTACCCTGGACGATGGAACGGTGCTGGGAAGTGTAATTGGCGGACAGGTGCTGCCGGAGCATCCGGATGATGATGCATTCCGGAAGACTGCGGGAGAGCTTGGTATCGATGCAGAGGCCTATGTTCGGGCATTGCACAAGGTGAATGTTAAGACAAGGGAAGAAATCGAGGCAGCAGCGACGCTGCTTGGCGATGTGATTAATATGTTTGTGCGCGCATCTTATACTTCTGCAGTGAATAAGCGTTTGCTGGATAAACTGCAGACGGGGATCCAGGAGTGCGTGGAATACATTGATGATGCAAGTGAGAAGACACAGAAAATCGAGGAATTCAGCGGCCGTCAGAGAATTCTTGCTTTAAATGCCGCGATAGAAGCGGCACGTGCAGGGGAAGCCGGGCGTGGTTTTACAGTAGTTGCATCGGAAGTGCAGAAGCTGGCAGATGGTATGAGCCAGGCAAGTTCCCAGATTGTGGACTCGTTGCGGAAACTTTCAAAGAACATTCATGAGTTAAATGAATAAAGGAAAATCCATGGGTGATGGATCGAATTAAGAAGGGCTGTTCGCGAAAAGGGTGGACAGTCCTTTCTTTTGTGAAACTCTCGTGAATTTCTGGAAAAGCTTGATTTCAATGTACCGATGCGATAAAATAATCAGAAGTATGTAATGTGGGAATGGAGGCGGATGCGATGCCAACGATACTTTTATACAGTGTTCCAGCGGAACAGCACAGACAATTAGAAGCACTTGGCATGCGTCTTGGATATTCCTGCAAGAAGATTGCGCGCAAGCGCTTTTTACAGCCAATCGGCTGTCATGCCGGATTGCCGGGATTTGAACAGAACGGGGATTGGTACGAAGGAAAAGATCTGCCTGATCCGATGATATTATTTTCAGAGTTTTCGGATGGGTTGTTGAATCGTTTTCTTGCGGCATGTAAAGAAGATGGCATGCCGCAGATCGATTATCGGGCAGTTGTGACAGAACATAACATTCACTGGAATGTGTTGGATTTATATCAGGAACTGGTGCAGGAACATGAGAGCCTGCATGGAGGCAAGGTAACACTATGAAATTCATACATATAGCAGACGTCAATCTGGGTGCGCAGCCAGACCGCGGAAGAATCTGGAGTGATGTGCGGGCAAAGGAGATTTACAGTACCTTTCACCGTGTGATTGAGGTATGCGAAGAACAGAAAATTGAATTGCTTTTGATTGCGGGAAATCTGTTTTACACAAGGCCGACGGAACAGGATTTGAAGGAACTGGATTTCCAGCTTCGGAAGATTCCAAATACAAAGACGGTAATTATTGCTGGCGATCAGGACTATATTGATCCGGGTTCCGCATGGGAGACATATACATTTGAGAGTAATACGATCGTGATGCCACGGGATCAGGCGGCAAGCGTGTATTTTGAGGATCTGAATGTCTGTGTCAGCGGATACAGCTATGGACATGCGACGTACACTGGACGGATTCTGGAACGCATGCGACCGGGTAAGCCGGATGCATACAATATTCTGCTTGGACATGGCGGAGACATGGAACATATGCCATTTTCGAAAGAACATGTCGCGAAGCTGGGGTTCCAGTATGTGGCACTTGGACATATGCACAAGCCGGCACATATATTGAAAAATCATATGGCATTTGCCGGAACCCTGGAGCCGCTTTCTTATACAGAGACTGGAAAGCACGGCTATATTTTAGGCGAGGTGTCAACTTCAGGTGAGACGACGATCACATTTGTGCCATTTGCATGCAGAAAATATGTGAATATGGCGATGGATATCAATTCGACCTATACAAATGGAGATATCTGCAATCTTGTAGAAGGAAAGATGCAGGAGCTGGGGGCGGATAACATTTACCGGATTTTGCTGCGTGGACGTGCCGCTCAGAATATGGAGATCAACTTAAGCGAACTGACACGCCGCTATTGCATCAACGAAGTGATCGATAAGACAGAATGCGACTACGACATGGACGAACTGCACGTGTCGAATCATGACAATCTGCTTGGCAGACTGATAGACGAACTGACAGACGATAAAAAAGGCGGCGATAAGGCGATTCGGGATAAGGCATTGCATTATTGTATGGAAGCCCTGCTTGGAGCAGGAGAGAAATAACGATGTATTTCAGTAAATTATTATTAAAAGATTTTGGAAAATTTCATAACCGCGATATTAATTTGAAGCCGGGTGTGAATGTTGTGTATGGCACGCGAAATGCGGGCAAGAGTACGGTCGCGGATTTTGAATATGCAACGCTGTACGGTATCGGTACATTTCCAGAGACGGAGGACGATGATCTGGCGCATCATAAGCCGATGGATGGACACGGCTTTTCTGGAAAGGCATATGTGATAAAGGATGGAGACGAGTATCTGGTGGAGCGCAGCTTCCGCAAGCACAATATGACGACGCAGGTCTTAAATGTGAAGAATGGTCGTGTTGGCAAGCTCAAGCACAAGAACAGCTTGTATGAGTCGCTGACAGGTGTAGACAAAAAGACATATAGTGATGCACTCTATATTCGTCAGCAAAAAGATACAGAAAATGAAGCAGAAGAACTCAATTCATTTGTTACCAATCTGGCAACCACCGGTTCTTCCAATCTGGATAAAAGACGGGCGCTGGCAATCCTGCGCGACCAGAAAAATGCACTGGATGTGGCGGAGACGGAGCAGCAGATTGCAGAGCTGAAAGAAGAACTGAAACAATACGATGGTGACGAAGAAGCGCTGAAGGAAGTCCGTAAGAAGATTGCGGACAATGATGAGGAGTTTGCAATCGAGACGGCGAAGCGGAAACGCGAAGCCAGACGGTTAATTGATACAGAAAAAGGCACGAAGTATGAGGAAGACGATGAGTTAAACGAGCATCTGGATTCCTTGCAGGAAAACAGTGTGTTTCTGGATGCCGATTTGCTGAAGGATTATAAGGCACCGAAGAAGCTGACAGATCGTTGGTGGATGATTGCCTTGACGGGATTGCTAGTCATTGGTGTAATTGCCGCACTTGTATATATCCTTCCATTTGATGATGGTGTGCGGCAGCTCTTTGTTGTGTGTACAGCATTGTTTGTAGTTATGACGATCGTGGACGGCTTGCACAGAAAAGGCGCGCTGGATGGAGAAAATCAGGCACCTTCGGAGGAAGAATTCAAGAAGATTGTCTATGAACTGGAACGTAAAAATGAGGCGTATGAGGATGTCGAGATCGACATGAGTTTCGCGCGGAAATATATGGATCTCAAGGAAGATCTGCGGGCAACGGAGGCAGAGATTCTGGAGCGAAAGAAGCAGAAAGCACAGCTGGAGGATGAAATCCGTGTGTGCGAAGGCAGAAAACAGGCAATTGAACGAGAGATTTATGCGACGACGCTTGCTATCAATACGATTCAGGAGCTTTCCAGAAGCTATGTAGAAGAGTGGAATTATATTATCAATGATCACATGACGGATATTGTGCAGCGCGTGACAGGTGGATTGTATGAGGACGCGAAGATTGATGAAAAGCTTCGACTGGTGATTAAGAAAAATGGCGCATTTACGGATATTACACAGATTGATGCGACGGATTTCCCATTGGTGCGGATGGCAGTGAGGGTAGGAATTGCAACACGGTTATGCAAAGAGCATATGCCAGTTGTGATCGACGGCTTGCCGCAGATGAACAATACGCAGATGCAGGGATTTTTTGCGAGTATAGAGGAGATTCCATCCGAGCAGATTTTGATTCTGACGGATGATAAACAGTTGGTGTCAAAAATAAAGGATACAAAGTCAACTTATGCTTTGACAAATCTGAGTTAGTGTGGTAGAGTATCACATGCAGCTGGGATTTCTATGCGAATAGAAAGATGGTTGTCATGCTACTGTGGCTCAGTTGGTAGAGCGATTCACTCGTAATGAATAGGTCGTCGGTTCGAATCCGATCAGTAGCTTGGAGATATGCGGGTTGACGATATGTCAGCCCGCTTTTTTCTTAGTGTAAGTTCTGCGAGCGGGAATGTATGAAATTGTATAGATTTATGCAGGACATGGATACAAAATGACGCATGCAGGTACATGATGAAGTTGGGACTGAATAAAATGAGTAAGAAAAGACAGAAAACGACAAATAAAAAAACAGCGCAGAATACGCAGAAAAAATCGGACACAAAGCCGGAAGTGAAACCGACGGATTCGAAGATGAAATCTGTAAAGAGACAGCCAAAACGAATCCGTGAAGCGCGATTTGACAAGCTGGATAATACCGCGAATCTCTTCCCGGTAATTGCCAGCCGCAAATCAAGCAATGTCTACCGGATCGCGGCAACACTGACCGAGGAGATCCAGCCGGAGAAATTGCAGCAGGCGCTCGACATGGTGCTTCCGTATTTTGATGTCATGCATGTGCGTATGAAGACTGGTGTATTCTGGTATTATTTCGAGGATAATCCGAACCCCGCGCCGCGTGTGATGCAGGAGGACATGGGACCTTGCCAGTATATCAATCCGCTGTTAAACCGGGAGTATCTGTTCCGGGTGTTATATTATGAACGAAGAATCAGCTTAGAAGTCTTTCATGCATTGACCGATGGCAATGGTGCGCTGATGTTCTTAAAAGAACTCGTGTACCAGTATCTGCGTCTGGTGCATCCGGAGATCGGCAAGGGCGACCGGATGGAATTGCATGAAGAGACGACTGTCGACCGGGAGGACAGCTATCTGAAGCATTATAAGCGTCCGGCGAAGAAGAGCTATAAGACGGAGAAGGCACTTGTGATCCGTGGGGAAATGTTCCCGCGGGAATATTTCGGAATCATGCACGGCTATCTGCATCTGCCGGATGTCAAGCGCGTGGCGAAGCAGTACGGCGTGACTGTCAATCAGTATCTGATCGGTGTATTTGCATGGTCGGTATATAAAGGGTATATGCACAGTATCCCGCACCGGCGTCCGCTTGCGGTATGCGTGCCGGTAAATCTGCGTCCATATTATGGTTCTGCAACAACGAAGAATTTCTTCGCTGTCGTGTCGGCAATGTTCCGGGCGGAGCGGGAAGATTATACATTTGAAGAAGTGCTGGCACAGGTGGCAGAGAGCCTGAAAAGCCAGATCACGAAGGAACACCTAGAAGAGATCATGGCATACAATGTGTCAAACGAGAAGAACAAGGCATTGCGTGCAACGCCGCTCTTTATCAAGAATATTGCGATGAAGATCATCTATCAGATGTCTGCAAAGGCGAACTCCGGCTGTGTGACGAACCTTGGTCTGGTGAAGCTTGCAAGCCCGTACGACGCGTATGTGGAGTCGCTGTATGCAACCTTGTCCATGTCGAAGAATCAGAACCTGAAGGCAGCGGTTGTGTCGTATAAGGATACGCTGGTGTTCACATTCAGCTCGGCAGTGCGGGAAGTCGATGTGCAGAAGGTATTCTTCCGCAAGCTTTCAGAAGATGGAATTGATGTCTCGGTAGAGACGAATGGAGTGTATTATGAGTAAATGTAAGAACTGTAATGTGGAAATCTTAGATGACAGCCAGATCTGTCCGCTGTGCCACAGTGTGTTAGAAGAGGGAGAAGAAGGACACAATACCTATCCGGATGCATGGATTCCCACCAGAAGATTAAAATTTGTGACAAATATTATATTCTTTCTGGTGTTATTAGGCAGTGTGGCAGCAGGCTATCTCAATTATATCTGGTATCAGGGAAAACTCTGGAGCCTGATTGCAATTGCAGGACTTTGGTATCTGTTCCTGATTTTCCGGCTGGATATTTTAAGCAATAATGGATATCGGACGAAAATCATAGCAACCACATTATCCGGAATTTTATATGTGATTCTGATTGACTGGATAGTGGGATTCCATGGCTGGTCGGTTAATTATGTGCTTCCGGCAGGCATTATGCTGTTAGATGCAGGTATTGTTCTGCTCATGATTATCAATTCCAGAAACTGGCAGAGTTATCTGATGTTCCAGTTGTTTGGAATTGTATGCAGCCTGATACCGCTGCTTTTGATAGCACTTCACATCGTGACCCATCCGGGCTTAAGTGAACTGGCATTTGGAATATCGGTATTTTTATTCCTCGGAACGCTGATTATCGGTGACCGCAGAGCCAGACTAGAGTTAAAGAGAAGATTTCATGTAAGGTGATTATGGAAGAAAGTAAGACGAGTGTACAGGGCAGAGTCATCCGTGACCTAATTGCCCATTTTGCAAGTGATAACTTGATAGGAAGAAAATTAAAGACCGGAGAGCTTCGTAAGAAAATGGTGGAACCGGCGTGGAAATGCCCGGACTGTTTTCTGATGCAGAAAATTAAGATGCCACAGTTTGAAATGGAACTTTTAACCTCCATGCAGAATCCGAGGGAAGATAAAGTAGTTCTGCAGCTGCATGGTGGCGGGTATATTGGAAAAATGCGAAATGCCTACCGCACCTTTGCCGGACTTTACAGCGAGGTGGGAAGAGGAATCAGTGTGCTGACCATCGATTACCGCGTGGCACCGGAGCATCCTTTCCCGGCAGCATTGGAAGATACGGTGGAAGCCTATGAATGGCTGCTAAGCTGTGGATTTAAGCCGGAACAGATTATTGTGGCAGGTGATTCTGCCGGAGGTGGACTGGCATTGGCACTTTGCATGTACTTAAAGGATCATGGGAAAGCACTTCCCTGCGGACTGATTGCTATGTCTCCCTGGACAGATCTGACTGCCAGTGGTGAATCCTATGATACGAATTATGAGCGGGACCCTTTATTTGGAAATACAAGAGACAGTCTCATTTATAATAAGGATTATGTAGGAGACGCAGACGAAACGAATCCTTATATTTCACCGTTGTTTGGTGACTTCACAGGATTTCCGCCAATGCTGATTCAGGTAGGTTCTTATGAGATGCTTTTGAGTGATTCCACATCCGTAGCAGAAAAGGCAAAGAAGCAGGGCGTAAAAGTCCGCTTAAGCATTTACGAAGGAATGTTTCATGTATTCCAGATGGCAATGCTTATGATGCCGGAATCCAAGCGGGCATGGGCTGAAGTCGGCAAATTCATTGAGATGATTTCGGAATAAAAATCCGCTGTATCGGAAAAGACTGATTAAAATGTCTCAACCGGGACAGCGGATTTTGTATATGCAGGTAACTAACGTTTGTTAGTCAGGTGTGACACGTTCATATAATTTGGCAGTCCATTTTCATAGGAAATGGAAGTCTCGCCCTGAATCAGTGGGAGAAGATATGCTACCATTTCTTCGGTAACGTCATTTCCACGCTCGTTAATCCATGCTCTTGGAACGGATTTTGCTTCGTTCGCAATATTTTTGATTTCTGCATAACCGTATTCGATGGTATATGGTGCATTGGAAGTACGGTTCATGGTTACCATAGAAGCGGTAATGCCCTGTTTTGCAAAAGCAACAGCATGTTCACCGGAAGCAACTGCTTCATTTAAATCGGTGGCAGAAGAAAGGTGGGCAGCGCAACGTTGTAATACATTTACTTCTACAGAACGGACTTTTACGTTGATATTGTCTTTAATCAGATATTCCAGCGCTTTACCGGCACCGCTTAACTGGCTGTGACCGAAGGTATCTTCCTTGCTTTCTCCGGCACAGATATAATTGCCTTCTGCATCATGAATTCCTTCAGATACCGCAATGATAATATTGTTGTGTTCCTCTAAGAGAGCACGCACATCCGTTAAGAACTCATCTTTATCAAAATTGCATTCCGGAAGATAAATAAGATGCGGTGCATCGCTGTATTCGTTTCTGGCAAGGGCGGAAGCGGCGGTCAGCCAGCCGGCATCGCGTCCCATAATTTCTACGATTGTTACACTCTTTACGGCATAGATAAATGTATCATGTGCGATTTCAAGTAAAGAAGATGCAATATATTTGGCTGCAGAGCCAAATCCCGGAGTGTGGTCTGTTACCATCAGGTCATTATCGATGGTCTTTGGAATACCAATAATGCGTACATTGCTTCCGATACGCTCGGCATATTCGGAAAGCTTTAATACGGTATCCATGGAATCATTTCCGCCGATATAGAAGAATGCACCGATATTCAGCTTTTCAAACTGTTTGAAAATATAGTTATAAGAAGAATCATCATCCATAAAATCCGGCAGCTTAAAACGGCAGGAACCAAGGTACATTGCCGGTGTGTGAATCAGACGCTCTAATGCATTATCGTCTGATTCCATAATTTCGGAAAGGTTAAGATAATGTTCATTTAAAATACCTAAGATTCCATTTACGGAACCGTAAACAGTGCCATAGCAGCCGGCAGCACCTTTAATGACACCGGCAAGGCTTGCATTTATTGCAACGGTTGGTCCGCCGGACTGGGCAACCATGCAGTTTTGAATCGATGTATTCATAGTCAGACTCCTTTGTGATTTCAAAGATTTGTGTTAGGATATATAAAAAAGTTATAGTTACGATAAGAAAATATCCTACAAGAATAACTATATATGATAGAATCGGAAAAGGCAAGACTAATCCGGCGGGAGTGGGAAGAACCGGAAAAGAAAATAGAGGAAAGGCAAAAGAGATGGAAAATTGTATGCTCTGCCCAAGAGAATGTGGGGTAAATCGTAAAAAAGGTGAAATGGGAGTCTGTGGTCAGACAGCAGCTATAAAGGCTGCAAGAGCAGCACTTCATATGTGGGAAGAACCGTGCATTTCCGGGCAGAATGGCTCCGGAACGGTATTTTTCAGCGGCTGTAATTTAGGCTGTATCTTCTGCCAGAATCACAATATTGCCACAGGAAAAGCTGGAATTGAAATAAGTATAGAGCGGCTGGCAGAAATTTTCCTGGAATTGCAGGAAAAGGGTGCAAATAATATCAATCTGGTAACGGCAGGACATTTTGTACCACAGGTGGTTGGGGCACTGAAGATGGCAAAGCAGCAGGGACTTTATCTTCCGGTTGTTTATAATACCAGCTCCTATGAAAAGGTGGAAACACTTCGCCTGTTAGAGGGTTATGTGGATATTTATCTTCCTGATTTAAAATATGTTGACAGCGCAATCAGCAGCAGGTATTCTCATGCAGCGGACTATTTTACTTGTGCCAGTGCAGCAATTGCAGAAATGGTGCGGCAGGTAGGCGAGCCGGAATTTGTTTTCGAACGGGCAGCAGGCAAAGAAGGCAGCAGTGTAGAATTTCTGGCAGATGAGAAAAAGAAAATTTTGGAACAGCAGAATAATATGATATTTGACGCAGCAGAATATCAGGAGCGCAGCGAAGCCGGGGAGTCTCTTCTGATGAGAAAAGGCGTCATTGTGCGCCATCTTGTTATGCCGGACTGTGTGGAAGATTCCAAGCGTGTGATATCTTATCTTCTTAAGACCTATGGCGGTCAGATTTTTATCAGCATTATGAATCAGTATACGCCGCTGCCACAGTGCAGGGAGTATCCGGAATTAAGCCGCCGGGTAACGGAAGCGGAATATGATGCGGTGGTGGATTATGCGATTGAACTTGGCATTGAGAATGGCTTCATCCAGGAAGGAGATGTGGCAGAGGAGAGCTTTATCCCGGAGTTTGATGGAGAAGGGATTGTGAGGGAAGATATGGGTAGATAATTATAATAGTAAAAGAAATAGCATCCCACTGGTTGAAAGTAGATGCTATTTCAAGAAAAATTTTTAACTTACTCTATGGTAATTGGACAGGTTCTAATTTTAACCTAAGATATTTCATTTCGTCTTTGATTAATTTGACTGTTTCTACTGCGTTTTCATTTTCTGCAGCTTTCAGAATACGATCAAGTCTTTGAAATTCATCTATTAACATTCCGGTATATTGTTTATCTGTTAACATATATTCTTCATTCATTTTAACACCTTCCATAAAAAATATTATATCATAGAAAAAGTGATGTTACAATGTGGTTTGTAGAGCGTTTGGATGAATTATATAATTTGACAAAAAGGGTACATGGAAAAAATTATATGGTATAGAAAGCGGTGAGGAGGTACTGGGAAATTATCTTGCGTTCCGCCAATAATTGATAGTAGTAAAAGTAAAAATATGTGCTATAATAAATATATGTTAATTACATTAGCCAGAAAGTTAATATAAAGTGTTTTATGCATAAGAAAAAAATGAAGGAGTACTTGAAATGAAAAAGAGTATTGTAATTGCAATCGTTGGAGTATTAGTTGTAGCTGGTGTTGGAAGTGCAGTTTACTTCCAGACAATGAAGAAACCAAGCGTAGGAAGTGCAGTAGCATCTACAGAGCAGGAAGCTGCCGTTCCATCTGCAGATGATATGGAAGCACAGGTGAAAGAGGTTGTAGCTGCAAAGGAAGCTGAACTGGAAGCAAAGAAAGCAGCAGAACAGGCAGCAAAAGAAGAAGCAGAAAAAGCTGCCAAGGAGAAAGAACAGGTTGCAGATAGTAATACTGGCAAGGGAAATACAACTGCAAAATCCAATAAATCCGGTAGCACTGGAACGAAGAACAACGGTTCTACTTCCAGTAATGGAAGCAGCAGTGCATCCACATCCAGCAATGCATCTTCGGGAGAAGAAGACCCGGAAGGTTTCAATGAGGATAATCTTCCAAATTTACAACCGGGAGATGTATTACACTTCGGAGAACATACAGGAGAGTACGTTATTCCAGGCGGTGGGACAGCATACACATATGACCCAATAAGTGATGCTGAACTTAATGAACATCTTAATTAATGACAAAAATTATTATAAAAAAGGACAACAAAAAGGAGCGTTTTATATTCGCTCCTTTGTTAAAATTATAAAGTTAAGGCACTAAATTCGCCCTAAATGATAAAAAATCTTGACATCTCTCGCAAAAGTTCTATAATACATTTTCGGTAATGCGAGGATGTAGAAAGATGAATAAAGAAAGAGACTATTTTTTTGATAATTTAAAAGCGGTATTGATATTCTTAGTTGTGCTTGGACATTTCCTGCTCCCAATCCGTGGAGATAATCCACTGGTGGTAGTGAAACGGCTCATCTATGTATTTCATATGCCGCTTTTTGTATTTATCTCCGGCTATTTTGCCAAGAAAATTTATAAAAATGGACAATATAATTTTAAGAAAATATTGTATCTGCTGAAAGCATATGTTGTGTTCGTTGTGGCAATTCAGATAGTATATGCCATTGCGGGATTTGAAAAATTTACGGAGATAGATTTCTTTTCCCAAAGTGGTGCACCGTGGTATTTATTTGCAATGATTGTATGGTATCTGACGATACCACTTGTCCGTAAATGTAAAGCGGTGCCGGTTCTTTTGCTTACGGTAGTGCTGGCATTAACAGCTGGCTATTTTAAAAATGTGGGGGACTTTTTATGTCTGTCACGAATTCTGGTATTTGGACCGTTTTTCTATCTGGGCTATTTTCTGGAGCAGAAGACACTGGAAAAAGCATTGCAGCCAAAGCTTCAGAGACTGGTGGTTCCATGCGCGGAGGCAATCTGTATCTTTATTCTGGCATATGGAGCAAGGTTGAAAGATTCCCTGGGAATGGTATATGAAAATATATCCTATTATGAACTGGAAGAAGTGTGGAAAGGACCGATGGTCCGCCTTTCCCTGATGATTGCAGCATTTCTTATTTCCTGGGCAATTATGTTTTTCATTCCGAGAGGAAAGACAAGGTTGTCAGTAATCGGACAGAATACCATGCCGGTATATATGCTGCACCGGATTTTACGGGATATTCTGATGTTTGCCGGAATCTATGATTATCTGGGTGACTGGGGCTGGATAGCATTTTTTATCCTGTTGGGATTAAGTGCCGGAATCGTATATGTGTTAAATAATTCACATGTTGTCAATCAGGTCAACCGGATACTGGCATTACATACGCCGCAGTTGATCAGAAACTTAAAAAGGCAACGGGCACGTTAGTCTGGATGGAAGAGATTGATACCATTGGAATGATAAAGAGAGGTGGTCGTATGTCAGAAAATAGAAAAATTCGTGTTTTTTATCAGTTTAACGGATATGTCCAGGGTGTGGGATTCCGCTATCGCATGTCGCATCTGGCGGGGCATTTTGGTGTGACTGGCTGGGTGCGCAATGAATATGACGGCTCGGTACAGGCAGAATTGCAGGGACTGCCGGAAGAAATTGATATGATAATTCAAAGACTCTGCCAGGACCGTTACATCGAAATCCGCAGCATGGACAGAAAAGAACTTCCACTGAATGAGACGGAACGGGGCTTCCATGTAAAATATTAAAATGCAAAAAGCAGCTTCTGGCATACTTTGTCAGGAGCCTTTTTACTTTACAGGAAATTGCTTTCCTGTAAAGTAAAAACGCTCTGCGAGGATGCGCACTGCGGCGTATAAGGTAGATGTCGCAAGCGACCGCCGCAGGCGCGAGAATGTGCCAAGGCACATTCTTTGTTCAGAAAAGTTGCAAAAAATAGCAAGAAATAGTAAACTGTGGGATATGCGAGTATACTACTATGAAAATGAATTAGAGGATGAATTCAATGCATTTGACAGCTTTGCCATCCAGCTTGCCTTCGAACAGGCTAAATTGAAAAAGAAAAGGATGTACCGTGTAATCCGGGAAGGCAATTATACCGGATTTCCGGGATTTTACGGAGTGTTAATGCGCCATTGCAACACACTGCCGTTAAGCTCTAATTTTAAGACCATGGAAGACAGTGATGTTTTAGATGATGACGGATTCTATGTGCAGGAATATACGGTGCATTTCTGTGAACCGATTTATCCGGATCCGAATAAAAAGCGTGCACAGAATTCCTATGAGATGCGGGATAAGAATTATGAAGCGTGGAAAGCTGTTTACGAGCAGACCTATGGAGAGAAACTGACCTATAGTTGTGATGAGGAACAGCCGATTAAAGAGAAGAAAGCACTCTAATAAAAGTTGCAGGAAATGTAATATGTATTGAGAAAGGGTAAAGGGATAAATTATGAATAATCAGTGGAACCAGATGCCACCAAACATGCCGCCACAGCAGAGACCGCCGATGCCACCGAATATGCCGCCACGACAGGGAAAAATGCCACGGCCGGAGCTTTCTCCGGAAGATAAGAAACAGGCAGACAAATTATGTATTATTTCCATGATTTTGATGTTTGCACCGATGGTAGTAATTTTTCTAAAGAATATTATTCTGGGACTGTTGTTTGATGCAGGAAAAGAAGAAATTTATTATAATATCGCAAGCAGTTATGTATTAGGTTCAATTCTGACTTTTCTTATGGCTGGCTGTGGAATTGCAGCACTGGTACTTATGATTTTGGTCCGTGTAAAATATCCGCAGAGTGTATTTGGTAAAGTGCTGATGTGGCTTTATATTGCACTTGCCATTCTTGTAGTAGTATTTATAGCAGTAACAATTATTGCCTGTGGGCTGGCATTCATAAGCTGTGTCCGAAACTGTCCGGGCTGATGAGGCAGGAAAATAAATGATAGATATTACGATTTTGCACTGGAGAATTTCGCCGTATTTTATCTGTTTTCTCTTAAGCTTTGTACTGGCATATCTTTATGTCACATGGTATTTGAAAAAAGCAGGAGTAAGGGGCAGTCATATCTTTTATTCAGAGCTTTTGAATACAGTTCTGGCATTATATTTTGGAGCATTTTATACCTTTATTGTGCAGCTGACAGAACAGGGTAAAGTAGAAACATTTGGTTTTTCCAGTCTTGGCGGTATGGCGGGCATCCTGCTCGGTGTGTGGATTTTTGCAAAAATCAGTAAGGAACATAAGATAGAGCTATGGACTGCATATGTGCTGGCATTGGGACTGATGTATGCGGTTTCAAAGCTCGGCTGCTTTTTTGCAGGCTGTTGTGTTGGCATGAGATATCAGGGACCTGGCAGTATCCGCTATCTTGATAATGGAGCAGCGGGGGAATACCTTTTTCCGGTCCAGCTGGCAGAGACGATCTTATTTCTGCTGGCGTTTTTGTTGCTTCACAGGATGGCAGAACGAAAAAGGAATGGTATAATTCCAAAGAGTCTGTTGCTGTATGCGATATTAAAATTCGTACTGGATTATCTGAGGTATTATGAAGACAGAAAGATTTTCAGTGCGAACCAGTGGGGATGTCTGCTGGTAGCTGTAAGCGTATTGCTCTATGAGGCAGTACGGCAAATTAAACAAAGAGCGAATAATAAAGTAATATAACGGATATGAGAAAAGAGTTTTGTGGGTGTTGTGCCGGCAGAACTCTTTTGCATTGTTATGCATCCAAAGAAGCTGCAGGACAGGTTATGGTGGTTATCAAGCGTTATATTTATTGTAAAAGGTTGGATTCGGAACAAAGTATTTAGAAAAAATCGAAAAATAAGTTTACATAATATAGGTACAAAATATGGGACACATCCTGTTGTAACATAATCTTATCAGAGAGCAAAGCCACTGAAAAATACCAGAAAAGTGGCAGAAAAGCGAAGGAAAAGATAAGAAAAAAGACACAGGGAGGTCACAATTATGCGTGATAATACAGTACATGTAAGAAGAGGAAAGAAACATCCGTCAAGAATGGAAATGATAGTACTTGCAGCTCTTGCAGCCCTTATGGTAAGCGGCGGAACATTATTACTGCTGGCAGCTTTGCTGGGACAGGATATTACAGACTGGAACCACAGAGTAGCAATTACAGCAGGACTTTCTCTTGCCGGAGTTGTGTGGGGATGGTTAATCAGGGCAAACCGTTAGACATATCCGTGGGATAAGTACGACATGGTTTTTCGAATTGAGGTTGACGCATTCCCGATAGTTTTCTATAATGAAACTGATTATATTGTACAGGAAAATCAAAAGAAGATTTTCTGTTGTTTTGGAGAAAAAGGGAATTGAAGGAGACGGAAAATGAAGAAAACAATTCGTAAGATAGAGATACTTTTCATGGCATTGATTTGCATTTTTGCCATGTCAGGAATGCCGATGCAGGTATATGCAGGTCCTGCGGATAATTCGCTGGAGACACTGACAGTAGCCGAGGGTTCATTATCACCTGCATTTGAAGGAAGCCGTATGTACTATACGGTACAGGTAGCACAGGATGTAAGCAGCGTGACGGTAAGTGCAAAAACGGTAAATCCGGCAGCAACGATTCAGTCCGGGGTGGGAACCACTACCTTAAAAACAGATGGAGATACAAAGATTGACGTAGTAGTGCAGGCAGAGAATGGAAATCTTGCAACTTATCATCTGACCATAACCAAGTCTGCAACAGGTGCTGCAACAGATACTACAACAAGCACAGACACAGGCAATACTCCGGCGGACAATAATACCGGAGCAGATAATGGCACAGATACAGCCACGCCGGACGATACTGTATCTGCCTATACCGTGTCAGAAGATTTCACAGCAGAACAGATTCCGGCAGATTTTACAGAAGCACAGGTACCTTATCAGGGAGCTGAATACCGTGGTGCTGCTTTTAACAATGGTAATTTATCTCTTTTATATATGACAGATGCAGCAGGAAATGCAGGCTTTTATGTGGTAAATGGCACCGATGGCAGTGTGTGCCCATATATTCGTATCGATAATGGGGATAAGTATCTGATTTTAATGACACCTTCGGCAGTGACTTCCTTTGTACCGGGCGAAGCAACCACGCCTATTCAGGTTGGAGACAGTACATTTGAAGATGCATACGCAACAGATACAGAAAATATTTATACCGTATATGGAATGACAAATGATGGACAGGAAGGCTGGTATAATTACAATACCAGTGATGGAACCTTCAGCGAATATCAGTACAGTGACAGCACGGAGGAGGATACCGATACCACCTATCTTCAGAATGCATTAAATGACTTAAATGACAAATATACCGCTAGAAAAGACCGGGATTTAAAAATTATTGCCGGATTAATTGTAGTAATCGTAATTCTTATTTTTATCATTATTAATCTGTTGCTTCGCGGAAGAAGAGGCTATGAAGAAGAGGACGATGATGAAATCGAAGAAGCAGTAGATATCTTTGAAGAAGAAAAACGCAGAAAGGCAAAGAAGAAACAGAAATTCGTAGAAGATACCGGTAAAGTCGAAGAAGAACCGGTCAAAGAAAAAGAGACCAGTGCAGTGAAGGATTTACCGGAGAAAACAGAGTCAGAAGAAAAAGAAGAAGCGGATTCCGCCGCTCAGTTACCGGAAGAAGTGGCAGAACGGTTAGGTGAAACTGACTTTATGGAAGAATTTGAAGAAGAACCGGAATTTATGTCCGGCAGAAAGAAACGTGAAAAGGAAAAGAGAGAAAAAAAAGAGAAGAAACGGCGGAGCAAAGATATTTTTGATGACGATGATGAAGATAATGGAATTTTTGCAAGCCATGATGACTTTATTGAAAAAGAATCATCAGATGATGATATTGAAGTAATGGATTTAAATGATTTATAAGAGAATTGGCGCGTAGTGACAGGAGGATTTTATGCATAAACCATATACAAAACAAGCGCAAAAAGTAATAGAACTGACGACAAAGGCAGCCAGAAGCATGCATCATAATTATATTGGAACAGAGCACCTTTTACTGGGATTGCTAAAAGAAGGCAGTGGAGTAGCTGCCTGTGTTCTGATGGATGCGGGAGTAGAAGAAACCCGTCTGGTAGAACTGATAGAAGATTTAATCGCTCCATCTTCGGATGTGGCAGTATTAGACCGGAAAGGTTATTCTCCAAGGATTCAGCATATCATTGAGACCGCTGACCAGGAGGCAGAGCGTTTTGACAATGAGAATATCGGAACAGAACACCTTTTAATTGCATTATTGAAAGAGGCAGACTGTGCCGGTGTACGTCTGTTGAATACACTGGGTGTGAATATCCAGAAGATTTATATCGAGACTCTGGTAGCCATGGGAGAAGACGTAAACCGCTATAAAGAGGAGATTGCGGCAAGCAAATCCGGAAAAAAGAAAGCAGTAGAAGTAACGCCAACCTTAGATCAGTATTCCAGGGATTTAACTGCTATGGCAGCCTATGGTGAGATAGACCCGGTGATTGGCAGAGAGGCAGAGATTGCCCGCGTGATTCAGATTTTAAGCCGCAGGACGAAAAATAATCCATGCCTGATTGGAGAGCCGGGAGTTGGAAAGACAGCTATTGCAGAAGGACTTGCCCAGCGTATTGCATCCGGACTGGTTCCGGATACAGTCCGGGGAAAACGAGTGGTAACACTGGATTTATCCGGAATGGTAGCAGGCTCTAAATACCGTGGAGAATTTGAAGAGCGGATTAAGAAAGTCATTCGTGAAGTGACAGAAGCAGGAAATGTACTTCTTTTCATAGATGAACTTCATACCATTATCGGAGCAGGTGGAGCGGAAGGTGCTATTGATGCATCCAATATTTTAAAGCCATCCCTTGCCCGTGGAGAAATACAATTAATCGGAGCAACCACATTAGAAGAATACCGTAAATATATTGAAAAAGATGCAGCCCTGGAACGTCGTTTCCAGCCGGTAACGGTGGAAGAACCGACGGAAGAGCAGGCAATAGAAATATTAAAGGGATTAAGAGAACGCTATGAGAAGCATCATCATGTACAGATTACAGATGCCGGAATTGAAGCCGCAGTGAAGCTGTCTATCCGTTATATTGCAGACCGTTATCTGCCGGATAAGGCCATTGATTTGATGGATGAGGCTTCCTCGAAGGTTCGCCTTGGCGGATTTAAAATGCCGGAGAAGATTGGTGAACTGGAACGTAAGGTTGCTCAGTTAGAGGACAATATGGAGACGGCATTGATGGAACAGCGGTTTGAAGATGCCGGGGCAATCCGCAAGGAGAAGGAAGCTGTCCGGAAGAAATACGAAAAGCAGGTGGAAAAATACCATCGGGATGCAGACAAGAAGAAACTGGTTGTCGGAGAAAATGAAATTGCAGAAATTGTATCTGACTGGACAAAGATACCGGTGAAGAGACTGGCAGAGGGCGAGGCTGCACGTCTCAACCGTCTGGAAAAGACACTGCATAAGCGTGTAGTAGGACAGGAAGAGGCAGTCAGTGCAGTGGCAAGAGCAGTCAGAAGAGGACGGGTAGGATTAAAAGATCCGCATCGTCCGATTGGTTCCTTCCTTTTCTTAGGACCGACCGGAGTTGGTAAAACAGAGATAACAAAGGCGCTGGCAGAGGCTGTCTTTGGTGATGAGCAGGCAATGATTCGTGTTGATATGTCAGAGTACATGGAGAAGCACAGTGTTTCTAAAATGATTGGTTCACCGCCAGGTTATGTAGGTTATGAAGAAGGCGGCCAGCTCAGCGAAAAGGTCAGAAGAAAACCATATTCTGTTATTCTTTTTGATGAAATTGAAAAGGCACACCCGGATGTATTTAATGTATTGCTTCAGGTACTGGATGATGGACAGATTACAGATGCCCAGGGCAGACGGGTAGATTTTAAGAATACGATTATCATTATGACTTCCAATGCAGGGGCGCAGTCTATCATTGCACCGAAGAAGCTTGGATTTGCTGCAGGCGAAGATGAAAAGAAGAATTATGAATACATGAAAAATGGTGTAATGGAAGAAGTCCAGAGAATCTTTAAGCCGGAGTTCTTAAACCGAATTGACGAGACCATTGTATTCCGGGCTCTCAATAAAGAGGACATGAAGAAGATTGTCACCATTTTAAGCAAATCTTTAATTGACCGGTGTGAAAAACAGATGGGTATCCATCTGACCATAACCGGCAGCGTAAAAGGATACATTGCTGAGAAGGCATACAATCCGAAATATGGAGCAAGACCATTGCGGCGTATGATACAGACACAGATAGAAGATATGCTGGCAGAAGAGATTTTATCCGGTAAAATCAAGCCGGGAGATGATGTGGAAATCCGCATGGTAAAAAAGGAAATAAAAACCGTTGTGAATTCATCAAAATAACTGGAAAAATGTGTCGAGATAAGCTATAATATTTTCATAAAATTTACGAAAAAGCCATCGTGGGATAGTGGCTTATAGGAGGATAAAAAATGGCTGTAGTTGCAGAATTAATTCGTTCAGAAGCAAACGGAACAATCAGTTTTGGAGATTATACACTGGGCGCAAAATCCAAACTGGACAATTTTGAACATGCGGGAGATTTGTACAAAGTTAAGACATTTCGTGAGATTACCAAATTAGAGAGAAATGGAATGTTTGTATATGAATCTGTTCCAGGAACTGCAGTTACAAATATGGCAGCATCCGAAAACGGTGTGGAATTTGAAGTAGAAGGACCGGAAGATGCAGAGATTACACTTGGCTTAATGGAAGAGACAGAGTATGATGTATTTGTAGCAGGAAAATCAATTGGTCAGATGAAGACCAATTTAGGTGGTAAATTAACACTTAGCGTTGAATTAGACCCGGAAACTCCGGTTGCAGTAAAAGTATCCAGAGTATAAATGGATATATCAATAAGATGATAAGAAAGAGAATCCAATTCCAGCGGATTGGGTTCTCTTTTTACTAATTTACGCGAGTAGTAAGAAAAAATCCGGGAGAAAAGAAGGAACTAAGCTCGTAAAGCGTGTTTCTCGCAGTTGCCGGTAGGTAAGAAAGACAGTTATTGCAAGAATAAGGGGGAAAGTAGATGGCAAAGGGAAAAGCAACCATATTTTTCTGCCAGGACTGTGGCTATGAATCATCCAAATGGATGGGACAATGCCCGGGATGCGGCGGGTGGAATACTTTTGTAGAAGAAGTGATAGATAAATCAGCACCTGCAAAAGTGCGGAAGGAAGCAGCGAAAGCAGAAGTTGTAAAAATTGCAGATATTAAAACAGGACGGGAAGAGCGGCTAACTACAGGACTAAAAGAGTTAGACCGGGTTTTGGGAGGTGGAATCGTAAAAGGTTCCCTTGTTTTAGTCGGTGGAGATCCTGGAATTGGAAAATCCACGCTGCTTTTACAGGTGTGCCGGAATCTTTCCCTGCAGAAGACCGATGTATTATATATTTCCGGAGAGGAATCCCTGCAGCAGATAAAAATTCGTGCAGAGCGTATCGGAGAATTTGGCGATACTTTATCACTGCTTTGTGAGACCAATCTGGATACTATCAAAGAAGTGATTAGCAGAACAAAACCGGAAATCGTGGTCATTGACTCAATTCAGACCATGTATAATGAAAATATTACATCGGCGCCTGGCAGTGTTTCCCAGGTCCGGGAAGCAACCGGAGTTCTGATGCAGATTGCAAAGGGGCTTGGTATTTCTATTTTTATTGTCGGCCATGTGACCAAAGAGGGTGTTGTGGCAGGCCCCCGTGTGTTAGAACATATGGTAGATACGGTATTGTATTTTGAAGGTGACCGTCATGCGGCATATCGTATATTGCGTGGCGTGAAGAACCGTTTTGGTTCCACGAATGAGATAGGTGTATTTGAAATGTGTAACGAAGGGTTAAGGGAAGTGGAAAATCCTTCAGAATATATGTTAAGTGGAAAGCCGGAAGGAGCATCCGGTTCTGTAGTGGCATGCTCTATGGAGGGAACCCGTCCGATTCTTTTGGAAATACAGGCACTGGTGTGCCACAGCAATTTTGGAATGCCAAGAAGAACAGCTGCAGGAACGGATTATAACAGGGTCAATCTTCTGATGGCTGTATTAGAAAAGAGACTGGGACTGTCTTTAAGTTCCTGCGATGCATATGTAAATATTGCCGGGGGTATCCGTATGAATGAACCCGCAATTGATTTGGGTATTGTGCTTGCGATTGTATCCAGCTATAAAGATGTTCCAATTGATGAGAAGACCATCTGTTTTGGGGAAGTAGGACTAAGTGGTGAAGTACGCGCAGTCAGTATGACAGCACAGCGTGTGCAGGAAGCTGAGAAGCTTGGCTTTACCACCTGCATTCTACCTGAAGTTTGTAAAGCAGGATTGAAGAAGAATCCAAATATAAATGTAGTGGGTGTCAGCAACGTACAGGATGCCATCCGCTATATTTTATCCAAAGAAAAATGAATTGAACACACAATTCAAATAATTTAGATAAAAAACGACAAATGACCTACTTTAATAAATATGGCAAAATCGTGTTGACATCCCGAAAATGACGTGCTATTATAAAACTCCACCGCGCAGGAAACGCCTGCTGCGGCGGGAGATAAGAATTAAAAAAATAAAAAAAGTTGTTGACAAAAGCTGACAGACATGATATTCTGTAAAAGTTGCAGGTCAGCAACAAAACACAAAGAACCTTGATAACTGAACAGTGAAATAACCTTGAAAGATTTTGAGAAAAACGTAATCAAAAGATTACAAAATCATTCAGGACAGCATCTCTATTTAATAGAAGAATGCGACCTAAAACAGTAAACTTTAGGATATTTAGCCAAGCTAGATTTCTGAAAGGACAAACACTATAACATGAGAGTTTGATCCTGGCTCAGGATGAACGCTGGCGGCGTGCTTAACACA
>OHEV01000376.1_pt1 | contig 27290 bp, 17 predicted proteins | sample 1567331 | NCBI WGS metagenome assembly OHEV01 (sample SAMEA3879561, study PRJEB24766) | human gut metagenome | biome: human-associated habitat; feature: feces | place: USA | collected 1985/1987 | reverse complement strand
TTCAGCTCGATCACTTTCTGGTTTTTCTTGGCTTCCTTTTCCTTTTTCTGCATCTCAAAACGGTACTTGCCGTAATCGAGAATTTTGCAGACAGGGGGCTTGGCCTGGGGAGCCACCTTGACCAGGTCCAGATCCAGCGCCTGCGCCATTTTCAGCGCATCGCGGGGGCTCATAACGCCCTTCTGCTGGCCGTCCGCGCCAATCAGGCGGACTTCCTTATCTCTGATTTGTTCATTGATCATTAACTCGCTAATGGTCGTACACCTCCAAAATTAAATTCACCACAGCTTTGCCAGACAACTTTCCGTTTATTTCCGCAAAAAAAGTGGATAGACAGACTATCCACTTCAAAATGATTCGCTCATTGCATACTCATTATAAACACTTAGTCACTTGATTGTGCTAAGGTGAGAGTGGATACTCTACTTTCTTCAACTTGCTTATAGTACCATATGTCATTTCGTTCGTCAAGCATTATTTTTACCGATATTCGCTTCTGATATTTTCCGCCCTCTCAATAATCGTTTCCGGGAACCCGGTAAAGGAAAGCAGGCGGATTGCATTCTGGGAATTTGCCGGTCCCTTCTGCAATTTATAATCAAATACAATATCCTCTTCTCCAAACTCTTCGGAAAAATGATAATTGTCATAACCAATTTTTTCAAGCTCCGTCAATTCCTTATCATGGGATGCCACAATTGCAATGCAGTTATGATGTGCCAGATATTCCATGATTGCTTTTGAAGCTGCAATACGCTCCTGGGTATTGGTTCCTCTTAAGATTTCATCAATAATACAGATAACCAGTTCATCCTCCGACAAAGCATCCAGGATACGTTTTAAATATTTAATCTCTTTGATAAAATAACTGTCACCGGATAAAATATCGTCTCTTACCGCCATGGAAGTAATCATTTTTGCATGAGGCAGGTGCATTCTTTTTGCGGTGCAGGTATGAATGCTCTGTGCCAGTATCACATTGACAGCTATGGTCTTGATAAAGGTTGACTTACCGGAAGCATTGGAGCCTGTGATAATGCAGTTATGCTGAAGTTCCATAGAATTGGTCACTGCTCCATGAAGCAGCGGATGATAAATTTCTTCCATCTCAAGCTGCTTTGTTTCCTCATATTCCGGTACTGTCACAAGCGGCAGACTCTTTCGGAAAGAGCCTGTGCTGATCGCTGCATCCAGTTCTCCTACCACCCGGTAAATCTTAAGATAAGCCTCCTGGTTATCCATAAACTGATTCAATACTTTCATATAAGTAAGGATATGCCACTGGGTTACTCCCAGCAGGAAATCCTGCAGCATTTCAAACACATCTCCCATGGCATTTCTGCTCTGGATATTTAGCAGAAATGCCTTCTTATCCATTTTGGCAAATACCGGAAGCAGCGGTGCCAGTTCCTCACAAATTTTGTCTTTCCGGTATTCCTGCTCCAGTTCTCGTGCTACCGTAATCAGGTATGCCGCCGTTCCCATCATATGAATCTCCTGGTCAAACTTCAGCCGGACCGTAAAGATATACACCGACAAATTCACAAGAAATACTACCACCAAAGCTGACAGAGCATATATATTATGAAATACGACTGCCGCCACAACAACTACCACCAGCAATATCCGGAGCATCTGATAAACCCAGAGATTTGAAATTGCAAAATCCTCTACTGTCTGGATAAAGGATGGAATATAGTAAGCCTCGTCTCTCTTTCCAAGCTTTGACAAAGTTTCTTCCAGATGATAGCGTTTTTCATCATCTGCTTCACAAAAAGCTATTCTTTTTTCTAAAAGCTCCTCTTCTTCCTTCGTCTGCTTCGCATAATGAAGCTTTGCATATAAAATTTCTTCTCCCATGGTGGAATCACAGTTGTTGATTCTCTGGTACACATCATCCATATTAAGGTCATTCCATGTGACCTCATCCACCTGCTGTGTTCCACCCACAGTATCCAGATAATTTCTTATCAGTTCTCTTTTGAATTCCTTTTTTTCAGGTTCTTTTCCATATTTTTCTTTCAGTGTCCGTTTGCAGCGGTTCTTCCAACTCTCTTTTGTTTTAATTGCTGAATAAGTAAATCCTGCAATCATAATTACTACAAGGATTGCTGCTTCCATTTCTTCGCCTTCCTACTGCATGATTCCAATGGTATCTATCCAGTAAATATTATCTTTATCCATAATTCCATTTACAGTAACGGTATCTCCCTCATGCAGGAAAATCAATTGTTCATTATCAGAAAACTTCTGCCAGTATACCATACCGTCGTCTCCTGCCAGATAAACATAGGTCTCTCCTGCAATCTCAACATACTGCATTTCACTGATTACAAAACTTCTTGTCTCTATCTCACCTTCCGGAATTGTTTTTCCTTTGGCTGCTGTCTGTGCATTACCTGCAGTGCTGTTGCTGTCCCCGGAAGAATTTTCTGCCTCTTCCGGATTCCCAGTGTTTTCTGTACCATCACTGCCTGTCATCTTACAATATTTTGCAAAGCACTCATCGAGACTGGCTGCTGTTGTTACCATATTATAAGATTCTACATTTACCATGCCATAAAGCTTCACTATGCCGCTGGCATCTTTTAATACCATAATATAAGTCGGCTGACCATCTACATTAATCAAAGACGGGAAAGATGCACGGTATCCTTTCTCCTGCACTTCTCCTTCTGCAGCAGCCATTGCAGAGCTTTCATCTGCTCCTGCAATACTGTAATAATGTGCTTCTGAAGTCCGCTCATTTACCAGTATAAACCCGATATTGGAGGCATCATCATTGACAGAAGTAACTCCGGTATAAATCCAGATATCCCCGTCTTTGGCAACATAGCCGAAGTTTGCTTCGTAAGATTCCTCATCTCCGTCTTCATCCTCTACTACCGTTTCCGTACATTTCTTACAGCCTTTTTTGCCGAAGATGCTGTTCATAAATCCATTAGATAATTCTCCATACCAGTTATACTGTTCCACCAGAAGATCCCCGTCAAAGACATCATCCATCCAGTTCGGCACTTCTGATGCATCATAATACTGACAGTCTCCGCTGATTGGGTCACAGCTGATTGCACCCTCGACGGTTTCTCCACCAAATAAACCGATGGTGTATTTGTATACACTGGCAATATAGTATGGGTTTCCATCTTCGTCCACTTCAAAATGAAGATTTCCGAAAAGTTTATCCGGGTAATTCATACGGATATGCCTTCTTAAATCCTTGCCAAAGTAAGCAGACGGAACATAAATCATTCCTTCCTTTACCGGAACATACTGCGCCTTCTGTCCTACCGGATCAACAGTTATATAACCCGGAACACCATTTTCCTTATTTCCCATATATTTAAAGAAGCCGGCATACTCTAATGCAGATACTTTCGTTGGTGCCCCCTGATAATCAATCTGTGTGTAGTCTTCCGATACATTATACTGGCTCACCACTTCTGAAAGGCTTCCGATTTCACGATTACCCAGCAATACTGCACTGTCCGTATCCATTAACGCAATCTTTGATACAGAAGATGCTGTATTGATATCGCTGTTAAAATCACTGTCTTCGATGGTCAGGATATCTGCATATGCCTGTGCATGGAACATTTTGCTGCCATAAAATAAAAGAATCAGGAACAGAATTCCGATTACTCCAACTGCTGCAAAAATACCGTTTACCGGCTTTTCCAGCTTTCCTGCGGACTTACCTTCCGCCTTCCTGGCTGCCGATACCAACGCACCTATTATTCCTAATGGGAATAATATAACGCCTAATACAAACAGCCATAAACCTCTGGAATGAATATTCAGTGCCGGAAGCAGGAGATAATACATCACTGCTACCCATAAAATATAAATAACCGGAAGCACAATGGACAGCCCCTTTACATGAGGCAGCTTTACCTGCATTGTTTCAAACTCCATTTTCTTCTTTTTCTTTGCCATACCTAATCTTCCTTTTCTTCTTTGCAATTATCATTGTATTATTTAATTAATACAATAACTCAATTTTAAAATAATGTCAAGTGAAAGCTTTCTTCAAATGGCTGGCAACTAAAAACAGCAGGACGACAAAATGTATTTTCATTTTCTATCGTCCTGCCTGCAATACTTATTTATATTATTTTTTAAGCTCTTGCTGCTTTGCTATCACGCTTTTTATTCTGGATAACCATACATGCTACTGCAGCTGCGGTAACAGCCAGTGCCAGAATTCCCATTGGAAGATCTTTCTCACAGTCTCTCAAGAAAAACAGCACTGCCATAGCAATTACATATATAACAGCAATGATTCCATCTACTATCTTCATACTTTCTGCCTCCTGCTTTTATGCATTTTTCTTCTGACGAAGTACTGCCCTTACTACATTATATCCTGCAAATACAATCGTAAGAATCATCATAATCCAATGGATGATACAGTTATCTTCTCCCGCCGGATTTGCCGCCAGAGGAACTGCTTCATCTTCTAATGCAGTTACTTCCTGTTTTGCATTATCGTCCGTTATATTCGCCAGCGGAACCTCTTCATCTTCTAATACCACCGGTTCTTCTGCGTCCTGTGGCTGTTGTGCTGCCTGCTGCTGTCTGACTGGTGTCTGTGCCACCTGGGCCTGTGTAACCGGGGTCTGTGCCGGGGTTACCGGTGTCTGTGCTGCTGTCTCCGGCTGTGTATTATTGTCTGCCGGAGTTACCGCTGTTTCTGATGATGCTGGCTGGGTTGGATTTGCCGGCTGGGTTGATTCGGCTGGCTTGGTTGGTTCGGTCGGCTGGCTTGGTTCGATCGGCTGGGTTGGTTCGGTTGGCTCAGTCGGTTCGGTTGGCAGGGTCGGCTCAGTCGGCTGGGTTGGCCCAGTCGGTCCAACTGGCTCGGTCGGCTCAGTTTCTTTCTCCTTTTCATCAAAAGAAGCATACACTACGGTACTATCATTTAAATCTGCAACATTTACTTTACTGCCATCTTCTAAAGTCCAGCCGGTAAATTCATAGGTTGTTGTCTCTGTCTCTGCCTTTACAGGATCTGTTACAGAAACTTCCGTTCCCTTTACTTCGCGTACTTCCTGATATACATTTCCGTCTACCATAAAAGTAACGGTATAACTGTTATCAACAATTTCTCCATCAATATGCCAGGAATTCGGATTAATCATCCGGTACCATTCGATGCGGTAGAATCTTGCATCATCCCCTGCAATGCCACTGTTTGCTGCATATGCATCTAAAACAGATGCAAGGGTTACCGGCATCTTTCCATCATAATTCTTTTCTGCATCAAAAGACGCTGGTGCAGTAAAACCGGACATATCAGTTGTCACTTTCAGCTGATTTAAAGAAACTGCTGCTCTTCCCACATAATCATAATTTGCTGTTGCATCACCAACTGTTCCTTCCGGACGGACAGTTCCTGCTTTCCGGATGTAGAACTCTGCCTTCTGTGTAAATGTATCTGCTACCTTTACATATACGTTATAACCCTCTGTATTGCGGAAAAGTTTTGTATATGTTGTCACTACACCTGCATTTTCATCCTCTAAGATGAATCCATGGATTACGCTTTCCTCTGTGGTTGCATAATCTGCTGCTTCTTCTAATACAGCCGGGTCTAAAATACAGTTTCCACTTAACAGCAGCAGTTTTCCATTTCCATATTTGGCATATACTTTTGCACGAATCTTACTGATTCCAAAGCTTACATTTACAGTTCCACTATAGTTACCGGTAAAGGTTACGGTTGCCAGCGCAGTTCCCTCTTCTACATTATCTTTGTAATTACCAACAGTATAATCGGTTCCTGCTGTTAATACTTTCCCATTATAAGTTACAGTTACATCTTCTTCACTGAGTGTTACTGCTTTTCCGGTATAATATTTTTCCTTTGCAGTTGCAATCACGCTGTCATTTTCCACTTCTTTCGGAAGAATGGTATAGGTTGTATTTACCGTTCCTTTATAGTTACCGATTCCGGTAATTGCTGCTGATGTCTCTCCTGCATTTGGATTACTTCCACTGTATATTACAGTATAATCTTTTCCTTCTACTAATGTTTTGTCTCCATCCTTTACCACAACTGCAACTGTGTTTCCAGTATACTCAGTATCCTTTGCAGTTACCATTTCATTCGTCAACGTTTTCTGCCGGATAGTAAAGGTTGCTTCATTACTGTCTGCGGATTCAAATTTCTTTGCACTGGCTGTTGCAATTACCGTATAAATTCCTGCATCCACCGGTGCCTTGCTTAATTTGTTTCCCGCCTCATCATAATAAGTATAAGTAATGGAAATGCTTGGATTTTTTTCAATTCCCCAGCTGTATGCATTAGCATCACAGCTTAAGTTTTTCTCATCATTACTGCCATTATATTCAAAATCACTGGCTGTAAGATTTGCATACAATGCTTTTAAATAGGTTCTTACCGGTACAATAAATACAGTCTCTTTATAGTTCTCTGCTGCATCTCCTTCCGGCACAAATACTACATGATGGTCTACATCTTCAAAGATTGCAGTTCCGGTAGTATTAAACCACAGTGTCTCATCCGGGCTCTGCCACTCAAAATGGCCTTCCAGTTCCTGGTTCTCATCATTGACCGCTACTGCCATTCCGCCATTCAGATGGGACTCTCTCAGTTTTCCGGACATATGATTGATTGTTGCAGATGGTTTTTCCTTAATTACTGCCTCTGCCTTATTTACAGTTACCGTATAAGTCCTGCTTCCTGCCTCATATACATCTGTTGCCGGTGTTGTAATCGTATAAGTATAAGTTCCTGCATTTAAAATCTCTTTGTCACAGGTTCCAACAATACCACTCTTTGGACCATCCTTTACAAAGTTCTTTGCATTCAGTGTCTGGACTTTTCCGTTATAAGTCAGATTTGAAATGTTCTCTTCAAATACCGGAGTTCTCTTACTGATTTTAATGGTATATTTTTCTGTTTTCCATTGAAAGAGATAATTCTTATACTTGCACTTCAAGGTAACTGTTCCTGTCTTATCCGCAGTTACAGATACCTCTTTCTTATTTGTATTTTTTAATGTTACCTTATCTTTTCCACTGGTAACACTCCATTTGGTTTCGTAAGCAATCCATGCAGAACACTCGATTTTCTTCGTATCCTGCAGCTGCATCGTAATTGTATCATCCTTTTCGGCAGCTTTTACTGTCATCCCGGTTATTCCGGATAAGGACAATACCATCAATGCCGCCATTACAAAAGCTGTAATTCTTTTTTCCAACATTTTGGCTACTCTCATGTTTTTTCTCCTTTTATTCATTTTATCCATTTCCTGTTGATTTATGAATTGTATAACCAATCATAGCCTACTCTGTGTTATAAAAAGCGTTATATTTTTCTATTTTTTCTTTATTCTTCCGAATTGTACTTAAATCTTCCTGTTTGTATTGTATTTCTCCTCATATCTACTCGTCTGTTCCATTCACCAATACTTTATGATATTTCACATATTTCTTTCCAGCCGTCCGTTCCATGTTGTCATTGATTCTTTCTATCACAAGTCCGCAATTTTCTTCTTCAATACCTATTAAAAGTATCAGATACTGGTTTGTGCTGTATCTGGTATACAGGTCACCGCTGCGCAGGGAGTTTTTCAATGCCTGCTCCAGTTCTGCCCGGATGTATTCGAAATGAACACCGCCTTCTGAAGCATACCCCTTCCCATCGGTAATGGTGCTCATAAGAAGCCACGCACTCTTTCCCGTACGCTGCAAAACCCGTTTTGCAAAGCGGTAATTTTCAATGAAAACAGGATACGAACAGTAAAATGCTCCTTCCTCTCTCTCTTCTTCCAACTTCTCCTGTATTGCCTGAATATGAGTGGCATCCTCCGTAACACAGCTGCTGATTCGTTTTAATTGTTCCAGCATAGACTTTGAAGGCTCACTGCCAAGCTCTGCCAGCAGCATTTCTTCTGTCTTATGATATAATGCCACCGCCTCTTTGGAACGCTTCATGGCAATCAATGCCTCCATCTGGTATACCTGCCAGTCATCCAGTGGATAAAGAACCGCTGCTTTTTCTGCTATCTCATATAATTTCTGATACTCCTGCTCATCCCGGTAAATTCCGCACAGTCTCTTTACACAGGACATATATAATTTCCGGTATTTCGTTGCCCAGAAAATTACCCATTCTGATGCTCCCAGTGCCGGCAAAAATTCTCCACGGTACAGCCTGACTGCTTCCTCTAATTCTGTTTTTCCAAAATCTTCCGCCTGTTTCAATGCATGCTCTGCCTTCTCTTCAAAAGAAATGCAATCACAATGATACGGAATTTCCGGCGTCCAGCAATAAACTCCCTTTCGGCTTATAATATAATCGCTCTCCGGCAGTCCCTGCTCCTTAAGCAGTTTCCGCACCCGGAAAAGAATTGCCCGGAAACTGTTGGATGGGTTTGCAACCTCCTCATTTTCCCAAAGTCTTCCCACCAGTTCTTCCCTTGTTACCCCTTCTGTACCCGCATGCAGAATGATCTGAAGCAGCCGGTTCGTCTTTGTCGTTGATTTCCGGTCTATGATAAAGGAATGATTTCCATATTGCATTCGAAATGTTCCAAGCATACTTACTTCTAAATTTTTTTTCATGCTTCCTGCCCCCTGCAGATTATTTTTCCTAATTGCAGTATATAGGACTTTGTTTTTATACGCAAAAGATTTTTCTCATTTCTTCCGGATTGTCAAAACGAAAGATTACTCTTATAATCATATTCATAAATAATTCTAAAAAATAATTATTTCGAGCTGTTAGAAAGGATTATACCATGGAAACAGGATTTATTGATTTACATGTACATTCAACCTGCTCTGACGGAACTTTTACCCCATCTGAGCTGGTTCATGAAGCCATACGTCATTCGATATGTGCCTTTGCCCTTACTGACCACGACTGTATCGATGGTATTAAAGAAGCACAGGAAGAAACCTTGCGGCTTAACTCCCCGGATGCACCGGAAGTCATTGCCGGTGTTGAACTCTCTTGTGAACTGGATGACCGTGAAATCCATATGGTCGGGCTATATATTAACCCGGACGATAAAGTATTTAATAACAAATTAAATGCATTCCGTTCTTCCCGCACAGACCGCAACCGCCTGATGGTTGATAAACTGCAGCAGGAGGCACACCTTGCCATTGATTATGACAGTCTTATCAGAGAATTTCCGGATGCAGTCATTACAAGAGCACATATTGCAAGATACCTTGTAAATCATGGTCTTGCCAAAGATATGAATACAGTATTCAGTAAATATATCGGGGATGACTGTCCTTATTATGTAGACCGTCCTAAAATCACTCCGCAGGAAGGTATTTCCCTGATTCATCATGCCGGTGGTCTTGCCATTTTAGCCCATCCGGTACTCTATCGCATGAATGCAGACCGATTGGACGCTCTGGTTCAGACACTGGTAGAAGAAAGCCATTTAGATGGTATTGAAGCCGTCTATTCCAGCTACCAGCTTGGCGATGAACGAAACATTAAGAAGCTTGCACAAAAATATCATCTGCTTATTTCCGGTGGCTCTGACTTCCACGGAAGTAACAAACCTTATATTTCCATGGGAAACGGAACAAGACATATGCCGATTCCTTATTATATTTTATCGGATATTAAAAATGCGCTGCATTGCAGATAGCTTACTACTCATGTACACCAAGAGGGACTGTCATTTTACAATTTCTGTAAAACAACAGTCCCTCTTTATAGATACTTTCTATTTTTTGTCTTTCACCTCGTCTAATGCATTTCGAAAGATTCGTTCAAATTCATTTTCGGAACATTTTTTCCGGCTGGATTCATCCGAATACCCTCTATTCTGCTGTCTTTCCTGCTCGTGAACGAGCAAAACAACCGGAACCTTAAAATAACCGTCATATCCGTATGCGACAATCCCCTCCCTGGAGCTTTATTTCAATGGTTTCATAATATATATCGGAAAAAGTGTCTGATTTCTTTAGTCCTCTACCGGTTCTGCCGGAATAAAAATACGGTCTTTTACCACATCCGCAGGCTTTGGTGCTGCTTCTTCTGCTTCCCTGCAGAACTGCAGCTGTGAATTCACCAGCACCTTTCCACGTTTGTCAACCTTTTCATAGGTGCCATCCTTCTGAAGGAGATGTGCTTTCGTATTATCTGCCAGTTCCACATCCAGAATATGCATTACTTTATGCTTTAACTCTTCATTTTCTACGGGGAAAATAATCTCTACACGGCGGTCTAAGTTACGTGGCATCCAGTCAGCACTTCCCATGTAAATTTCATCCTGTCCATCATTATAGAAATAGAAAATTCTGCTGTGCTCCAAGAAATTTCCTACAATGGAACGCACTCTGATATTTTCACTGATCTTTGGAATGCCTACCTTCAGGCAGCAGATTCCACGTACAACCAGATCAATCTGCACTCCCGCTGCTGATGCTTCATACAAAGCTGCAATAATATCACGGTCACAAAGAGAATTCATCTTGGCAACAATTTTGGCTGTCTTTCCCGCCCTGGCGTATTTTGTTTCACGCTCAATTAATTTCAAGAAACGCTTCCGCAGCCAGATTGGTGCTACCACCAGCCGGTTCCAGGACAGCGGTTCAGAATAACCGGATAACATATTAAATACTGCTGTTGCATCTTCTCCGATTGCTTCCGAACAGGTAAAGATACCACAGTCTGTGTACAGCTTTGCAGTGGAATCGTTATAGTTTCCGGTTCCAAGATGTACATAACGGCAGATGCCTTCTTCTTCTCTTCTTACGACCAGTGCAATCTTGCTGTGGGTCTTTAAGCCCACCAGACCATAGATGACATGGCAGCCTGCTTTCTCTAATTTTTTTGCCCAGACAATGTTATTTTCCTCATCGAAACGGGCTTTTAATTCTACCAGAACAGATACCTGTTTGCCATTTTCTGCTGCCTGTGCCAGTGATGCAATAATCGGCGAATTGCCGCTGACACGGTAAAGTGTCTGTTTGATTGCCAGTACATCCGGATCTTTGGCTGCCTGACGGATAAATTCGACTACCGGATCAAAGGTCTGGTATGGATGATGCAGTAAAATATCACCTTTTTTAATCGCATCAAAGATACTCTCTCCCTGCTGGATCTGTGGCACCGGCTGTGGCGTATATGGTTTGTAACGTAAATCATCACAGCCTTCCAGTCCATACATCTTCATCAGGTAAGTCAAATCAATCGGTCCATTGATTTTAAAGATATCATCCTCTGACTCTACCCGAAGTTCATCCTTTAAAAATGCCAGCAGACGCTTATCAATGCCATATTCCACTTCCAGCCGGATAACTTCGCCCCACTGCCGTTTCTTTAAGGATTTTTCAATTTCTTTCAGTAAATCCTCTGCTTCGTCCTCATCAAAGGAAAGGTCCGCATTACGCATAATACGATACGGATAAGCACAGACCACTTTATGACCTAAGAACAATTTGGAAATATTCTTCTCAATAATCTGCTCCAACAGGATAAAGGATTTCTCGCCTTCCTTTACGGATGGAATCGGAATCAGCCTTGGTAATACAGATGGCACCTGAACGGTTGCATATTCATAAATGGTTCCTCCCTTTTTACCCTCTGCCTTTAGCTTCTTCTCTTCTGCTTTGCCAAGGAGGTCATCCTTCTTCGGATTTTCTTCCAGTAAAGCTACAATGTTTAATGTCTTATTGCGAATCAACGGAAATGGTCTGGATGCATCCACTGCCATCGGTGTCAGTACCGGATATATATTTTCTTCAAAATAACGGTCTACATATTCTGCCTGAAAATTCTCCAAATCTTCATAGGCATCTACAATATAGATTCCTCTTGCATTCAATAGCGGAATCAGGGAACGGTTATAAGTAGAATACTGCAGTTCTACCAGTTCCCTGGTATCATGATTAATGGCTGCTAACTGTTCAGACGCTGTCATACCGGCAATATCTGTTTTCCTATAGCCCGCATGTACCATATCCTTTAAAGAAGCCACACGTACCATGAAAAATTCGTCCAGATTTGAAGAAGTAATGCTGACAAATTTTAACCGTTCCAGCAGCGGAATGGATTTGTCTCTTGCTTCATTCAATACTCTGCCATTAAATTTAATCCAGCTCAACTCACGGTTTTCATAATATTCCGGATTCGTATATTCTTTTAATTTTTCCATTCGCATACTCTCCTAACTATAGACCTTTTTCACTTTAATCACCGGTTTCATACTGAATACTTCTTCAAAGAAGGACGCCTTGGACTCAAACAGTCCCTTTTCCAAGGTCACATCATCTTCCGTCTCTATGGTAATAATCAGATTTCTTCCGGAAACAGATGTCTTTACATTCTTAAATTTCTGCTTGTGGCTTCTATCCATGGCATTTGCCACCTTAAGGATAGCTGCAAGCTTGGCTACGGTAAGATAACTGTCATGATCCATCTTATCTGCCAGTCTGTCATAGCTGTCTATCGGTAGTGTATTATAAAGTACCGTAGACGCCACAATTTCACGCTCCAGATGAGTCAATCCAATAATTTCTGAAGAAATAATAATGTCATAGGAGCACTGCGGTCCATTAACTAGACTGACAAATTTACCACAGTCATGGAGAATGGCTGCTGTCCTTAGCATCAGCCGCTCTCTGTTTCCCAATCCATGAATCTTCTTCATGGCATCAAATATCTGGACTGCCATCTGCTCTAATGCTTCAAGATGTGGCTGATAGCCGAAATATCTTTTGGACATACATTCCGCCGCAGATATTACATCTTCTTCGAAATCATGTGTTGCTTTCACCATATTATGCCGCTGCGCATAATCATATGCTATACCATCATTTACATTCACACCCGGAACTACTACATTCTGGGCATTTAATGTGGCAACTAACTGACGATAGATAACCAGTGCCGGAATCAGCAATGTATCACTCTCGTTGGTAATTCCTAATTCTCTTGCAATCTGTCCTGTATTCTTTGCTCTCAGCTTCTCCGTATAACGATAGAACTTGTCCGCATCTACCATACATTTGCCATTTTCTTTACTGATTTTCGGCATAAATGCAGAGATATAATCTCCCATAAAAATAACATAACGGATGCCATCCTTTGGCAGATAAAGAGCTTTAAAGACCTCTAACTCCTTATCTACAACTTCCTGAATCTGCTGCTCATAATTACCGCTTTGCATGCCAAGGTCAAAGAGTTTCTCCTGCACACGCATAATTCCAATCAGAAGATGCTGTGTGGTAACTACCTTTCCTTTTACAAAAAGTGTTATCTGCATACTGCCACCACCTACATCAACTACTGCTGCATTCTGACTGGTCATATCTTCAAAATTCTTCTGGGATGCCACCGTCTTATAACTGATAAAACGATGTTCCGAATTGCTCAGCACTTTCACATTAAGTCCGGTCCGAATCCGTATCTGGTCTAAAATAAATGCTTCGTTCTGTGCATCCCGGATGACAAGACCTGAATATGCTTCATACTCATCCGTCCGGTACATCTCCATAATCCCCACGAATTCTTTCAGCACCTGACACAATTCATCCGCTGTCTCATATCCGACATATCCCTGGGAATAAACATCCCTTCCCAATTCTATTCTATGGCGGACATGGTCAATTTCCCGGATTCCTCTCTTAATGGAAAGCTCAAACACTTTCATGCTGATTTCATAAGACCCGATATAAATTGCTGCAAAAGTCTTCATCCGTGCTCCTCCTCCTGTGTAAATCTTCTGTTACACTTCCTGTCCTAACATATAATTGATAAACTGCTGTGCGGTTCTTCCGGAAAGTCCACCATGACTTAACTCCCATTTGTTGGCTTCTGCTAAAAGCTCTTCTGCCGGAAGATGTACTCCCTGCTTTTCTGCCAGTTCTACTACAATCTGCTGGAATTCTTTCTTGGTCGGTGCTCCAAAGTAAATAGATACACCAAAACGATATACCAGTGAAAGTTTTTCCTGTACGGTATCAGAAGTATGCATATCCTCACGCACTTCCTCTTTATCTGAAAAGTTCTCACGAATCAGATGTCTACGGTTTGAGGTTGCATAAATCAGCACATTGTCCGGTTTCTTCTCCAGCCCACCTTCAATTACAGCTTTCAAATATTTGTATTCAATTTCAAATTCCTCAAAAGATAAATCATCCATATATATTATGAACTTGTAATTTCTGTTCTTAATGCTTGCTATAACATTAGATAAATCCTTGAACTGATGTTTGTATATCTCTATCATTCTAAGACCCTGGTCATAATATTCATTGACAATAGCCTTGATAGAAGTTGACTTACCTGTTCCGCTGTCACCGAAAAGAAGCGCATTATTAGCTTTTCTTCCCTGAACAAAGGCCTCTGTATTCTCCACAAGCTTCTTCTTCTGGATTTCATAACCTATAAGGTCATCTAACATAACCTTATCCATATTGTTAATTGGTGTAAATGTAACACCATTATCACCGCCTATTACCCTGAATGCCTTATTAAGCCCGAACATTCCTACACCATATGCTTTATAGAAATCAGTAACATAATTAAAGAACTCATTCTCGTCCTTTGCTGTCTCAAGCTTAAGGCTTAAAGCCTGTACCTTCTCACTTACATTCTTATTGTACATAAGCTCTTTCTTAACAATTGCCTTGTAATCAGATATAAGTGAAAAACAGTTGATTCCAAGTGCAGCCTCAATAGGTCTGAAATCATAATTAAACAGATTCATAAACACCTTGAAGTCGTTCTTAGCAAATTCATTAACGCTTCCATCATTAGCACCTACCTTTTCACATGTAAGGCTGAATGGATTCTCATTAGTTATAAGATAGAATGTAAGGTAATTATGCCATAAATTCTTATCAAAGCCATAATCTGTGGCAACCTCCAATATTCTCTTAATCTGCTCATATATATCACTTATAAGCTTGTCAGGAGTCTCCTCATCCCTGTCAAATTTTTTGAAAATATCGGACATTTTCATAAGAATAGTGTCCTCATGATTACCATATATAATAAGTTTCGCAACTTCTCTGTACATTATTATTCCCTCTTCTTTCTCTTATTAATTACAAGCTGCATGGCAAAGATGGCCACACCTGCAAGTGACACCAACGCTCCCTCTTTAAGAAGCGGCGTAGAATACTTAAGTGTTACATTATGCGTTCCACTCGTAAGATATACAGCCATATACTGACCATTAGCATTATATAGCTTTTGTCTTTCCCCGTCTACATATACCTTCCAGCCCTTTGAATAAGGGATTGTAAGACACAGATATTTATTACGGTCAAGTGTTATCTGACCTGTAACCTTATTATTTCCAAGCTCTACATCTGTTAATACATTTTCTTTAAGTGCATTAATCTCGTCAGTGTAACTGTCCATCGGCTGGCATACAATCTGTATATCATCATAAGAATACACACCAATCTTCTGGAAAGTCACTGTAACTGATGTCACATTTTCTTCCGAATAACCCATATTCACACTGAAATCATGCTGGTTACTGTAATAGCTGTAATCAGATGTAAAGTAATTCATTGACTTGGTTACTCCTGTATCAGTAGTAATCCCAAGCTTAACACTGCTTGTAGACTGTGTCCAGTATATGAAATTCTTAAATATCTTCTTCTTTTCATTATGTGAAAGCTCTTTCCAGTCTGCCTTAGAGTATAAGTCTAACGGGTCAAACTTCCTCTTTCCAAAATACAGCTGAAACTGTGCTGCTCCTTCATAATCAAGACCATTAATATTAAAGTACGTCTCACCTGCACCACTGCCTGTAAAGTTAAATGTAACCGTGGCACCTGCCTTAGTTACTGCAAATGTATTGTCAGTACACTGTACCTCTTTAGCATCATAATCCATTGTATAATCTTTAATCTGGCTGTCATAACTTAAATCTTTAACAGATACCCTGTCAGGAAGCGCCTCCCTGGTATCTTTCCCACTTCTGCCAATAACAACAGCCTGAAGCATAGCCTTCTGCTTATCTACTGCACTTAAGCCTTCCCATTCCCTCTTATTAACAGCTTTGTCATAGGTAAAGCCTAATGGAAGTGCATTGTCGTTATTATACATTACATAATCATCATTTTCTGATTCATAAGTAAATCCATATGGAACAAGTCCGCCGGTCTTACTCACCAGATACTTTGAGGCAGATGATAAAGCTATAAGAGACGACCTGTCATCATAACCTGTGTATTTGTGCGGAAGCAGCGTATCAAGCCTGATTGCACAATCATATCTGAACTTCGATACATACGGATTAGTAAGTGTCCAGTACAGATTAGAGGACGATATTCCAGTAATGCAATTCATATTGTATGAAAGTCCCGAGCCTGAATATCTGATAAAATCTGTATCTTCAGCATCTTTACTTATAAGCTCCTTCTCGCTTCCAAACACATCTTCCTGTGCCATTTTAACGCTTATGCACTGTGCCGCATAATTTTCCCCAAATGAAGCATTTTTCCATATGCCATTAGCTAATGCCGCCACCATAACCGCTACTGTCACCATCATGCATCTGTTATATTCATTAACATTCTTTATGCTAAGTCCAATTAGCAATATTGCTCCGATTGCAACTGCACTTATAAGCTTGCCATTTCTTGAATACTTTACGCACATACATACCACAAAATATATTGTAAGTGCAATTCCAATAAAGCGGATTTCTTTTCTTTCCAGTGTTATAAGACGCGGCATCATGCACACAAGTATATATGCACATAATAATGCAAATGAATATATCCACCTGTTACACATATATGAAAATCCGTTCATTGCCTGTCCGAAAAACGGTATACATATCATCACAGCACTTATAATAAAATAAGTCTTAAGCATTGTGTACTTACGTCTGCTCTTAAACATTAAAAGCACTGCAAGTAACACCGGCACTGCAAATCCCATGCATGTCCAGAAGTTATCACCCTCAACGATAAAAAGTCCCGGAAGCTTTGCATAGTATGAAAAAGGATATACCAGTCCCATTTTATTAGGTGTATTAAATCTGCTGTCACTTAAGAAAACGTGAAGCACAGGCAGAAACACTATTGCCGCCATACACAGTCCTGTAACCGATGAAACTGCAAGTCTTAATATTCCTTTGCCCCACATTTTTACATTCTTTCCATAACAGAATATGAATCTTACAATAACATATATAATTGTTGTGAACACAAGCATGTAGAAGAAATAAAAATTACTCATTGCAGCAACAGCTACTGTTATTGTAAAGAGCCACATTTTCTTCTCTCTGATTATCTTCTCAACACCCAATATAAGCAGCGGATAATACAGAAGCGGGTTAAGAAAAAACGGATGTCTTACTGCATTATATATTGCCCAGTAGCAGAATGCATAAGCTACTGCTCCTGGAAGGACATATCTTTTCTTATGTCCTATATAAAAACACAGCAGTGAAAATGCTATACCTGACAGATATATTCTTAAAAGAATCATTGCTTCATAGAATATATACATGTACTTTGCAGGAAACAGGAAACAGAAGAATGTAAATGGGTCGCCTATAACATAATAGTGAAATGTTCCTATAACATCACTTCCCTCACCTATTGCAAAATCCCACTGTGGTATTACAAACTGATGATTGATAAATATATTTTTAAAGAAATCCCTTAAATACTGTGAATAATATATGAGTGACTTATAATGCTGTTCCCAGCCATCAACCTCCCATATGAATGTCTTTCTAGTGAAAAAATAAAAAGAAAACACACCTATAGCAAGGATTGCAAAAATAACTGAATAAGCCAGAAAATATGTTGATTTTCTGGAATCAAGTCTTTTATAAAAATCTTGTAACTTCGATTTCATCTCTGCCATAGGTGTATCTTCTCTTTTCTTAAACTAGGAAACTGCCATAAGCATAAGCCTACGGCAGTTTCTTATTATAACTTATTGTGATTAAATTATCAATGAAGATGTATTATCTTCTTAGGGCACTTCTCAGCACACTTTCCACAACCTGTACACTTTGAATAATCAATATGTGCAATATTGTTTTCTACTGTAATAGCACCGAACTCACACTGCTTTGTACATAACATACATCCAATACATCCAACAGAGCATGCTGACATAACATCTTTACCCTTATCGTTAGATGAACAGTTAACTGTATAGTTACTCTTGTATGGTATGATTTCAATAAGGTGTCTTGGACATACAGCAACACATTTACCACATGCTTTACATTTGCCCTTATCTACTACAGCAATACCATTAACAATATGAATTGCATCAAAAGGACATGCCTTAACACATGAACCATATCCCATACATCCGTATGTACATGCCTTAGAACCGCCGTTAGGAACGACGTTCATTACTGTACAATCCATTGCACCTGAGTACACATAATTTTCTTTTGCTTTGTCGCAGTCACCAGCACATTTAACAAATGCTGTCATTCTTACTGATTCTCCAACTTCCTCACCCATGATTGCACCAATCTTTGCTGCAACCGGTGCGCCACCAACTGGACATGCGTTAGCTGGAGCTTCTCCTGCGGCAATTGCCTTAGCAAGTGCATCACATCCTGCATATCCACAACCACCACAGTTGTTTCCAGGAAGCTCTGCTCTTACATCTATCTCTTTCTGATCTACTTCAACATAGAACTTCTTACCCATTACTCCGAGGAAAAGTCCGAGAAGAAGACCAGTGCAGCTTACAACAACTGCAGCAATAATTATACCTGACATCTTGTCGTCCTCCTCTTAAATAATACCTGAAAATCCAAAGAATGCGATAGCCATAAGTCCTGCAGTAAGTAATACAATAGGCATTCCCTTAAAGCTTTCCGGAACATCATTGAATTCGTTTCTTTCACGTATACCAGCCATGATTATGATTGCTATTGTAAAACCAACAGCTGTTCCTAATCCACTGACTACAGAATCTAAAAGCTTCTGACCAATATTAAGTCCTGCTGCTGTGTTATAGTTCTGTACGTTAGTAAGTGCAATACCAAGTACTGCACAGTTAGTTGTAATAAGTGGAAGGTATACACCAAGTGCTTCATAAAGAGATGGTGATGTCTTCTTTAAAAACATTTCAACAAACTGAACAAGTGCCGCAATTACAAGGATGAATACAATTGTATTCAGATATGTAAGCTTAAGCGGTGTAAGTATACAGTCATATATAAGACTGCAGACAGCTGATGAAATAGTGATAACGCCGATAACAGCGCCACCCATTCCTGCTGCTGTGTTTATCTTCTTAGAAACTCCAAGGAAAGGACACAAACCGAGGAACTGGCTTAAAACTACATTATTGACAATTGCTGTACTTACAGCTATCAATAATAACTGTGAAAAATATCCCATATTTACCTCCCTTAGTTATTCTTAGCCTCAGCCTTAGCTTCTTCTATCTCTTCTGTGTAGTCAGGAACTTCTGCAGGCTTCATGCCTTTCTTTCTCTTAATTCTGTTCATAATAGCAATCATGAATGCAAGAACAAAGAACGCTCCTGGTGCAAGGATAAAGATACTTGCTGGTGTGTAACCGATTGTTGAGAGATCAAATAATGCGTTAGTACCATCTGAGAAAATTGTACCGCCACCGATAAGCTCTCTTATTGCTCCAAGGATTGTGATAGCAATTGTGAATCCAAGTCCCATACCTATTCCATCAAAGAATGAAGGAATTGGAGGATTCTTAGAAGCATAGGCTTCCGCACGTCCAAGGATAATACAGTTAACAACTATAAGAGGAATATATATTCCAAGTGAGTCGTACAGACTTGGCAGGAAGCCCTGCATAAGGAACTGTACCATTGTAACAAATGATGCAACGACAACGATGAACGCTGGCATTCTTACACCATCTGGAATAGCCTTACGAAGTAATGAAATCATAAGGTTTGATAATGCAAGTACTACTGTAGAAGAAAGTCCCATACCTATACCATTGATTGCTGATGTAGTAACCGCAAGTGTAGGACACATACCAAGTGTAAGTACCAGGGTAGGATTCTCTTTAATAATACCATTATAAAGTCTTTCTATACATTTATTCAAAGTCCGCACCTCCCTAGTTTCCTGCCACAAGCTTGTAAACTGCAAGCGCATAATTTACACCCTTTGTGACTGATTTAGAAGTAATTGTAGAACCACCGATTGCATCAACATTAGCATTGCTTTCTGATGCTGAACCATCTGTTACTACTGAAAATGATGCAACTGCATCAGACTTAGCTGTAAACTGTGATGTAAATGATGGATCCTGTTTAGCTCTCATACCAAGACCAGCAGTTTCGCTGATTGAAAGGAATGATACTCCAAGTACCTTTCCATCTGTTGAAATACCAACTGTAAACTTGATATCTCCGCCGTAACCGTCACTATCTGTAACTGTTACAACATAACCTGCTGTCTCGCTGCCTTTCTTTCCTATAGCAACTTCATTGACCTTATCCTTAGAGAAGTCAATGTCTGATGAAGCATTAATATCATCATCAGAAGGAAGGGCATCTATTGTCTCAAAGCTGTCTGCTTCTGCAAGAACTGCTTTGTAAGCCTTTTCCTTAGCATTCTCATTAGCCTTTGCAATAGGATCAAGTGTTATCTGATATACAACACCAAGAAGAATTCCGGCTACAAGTGTTATAGCAAATAAAACTAATGCATCTTTAACTATTTTCTTCATCTTATGCAGCCTCCTTTGCTTTCTTCTCTGGCTTCTTCTTACCAAATGACTTAGGAACTGTTACTCTCTCAATAAGAGGAACTAAGAGGTTACAGAAGATAATTGCATATGAAACGCCTTCTGCTGAACCACCATACATTCTGAAAATGAATGTAAGAAGACCTAAGCAGCAGCCAAATACAATTTTACCATTAGGTGTAATTGGTGAAGTTACATAATCTGTCGCCATGAAGATGGCACCAAGTAAAAGTCCACCACCACATACTTCCTCAAGCATGTAGATTACATCGAAATGATGTCCTGGTGCAAAAAGGAATATAAGCACTGCAAATACACCTACATATGTTACAGGTATTCTCCAGTTAATAACCTTTCTTGCAAGGAGGTAGATACCACCTAAAAGAAGGCAGATTGCTGAAGTCTCACCGATAACACCACCTGTTGTACCAATAAACATCTTAGCTAATGAAACAACGCCTGTTGATTCTGCACCAGGCTTAAGGAGCGCAAGAGGTGTTGCTCCTGAATATGCGTCTAAAAATCCGTTAGATGTAACGAAATTAGTCATCGGACCTGTATATGCAATAAGAAGGAAACATCTTGCTGCAAGAGCAGGGTTCATGAAGTTCTGTCCAAGTCCTCCAAAAAGCTGCTTAACTACGATAATTGCAAATACACATCCTACGATTTCAAAACCAACATTTAATGTTGATGGAATATTTAATGCAATAAGAAGACCTGTTACTGCTGCACTTAAATCTGTAACAGTAACTTTCTTATGCATGAAATACTGATATAATGCCTCACATGCTACACAAGTAACAATACCGATTACTATACGAAGCAGTGCATCGAGGCCAAAATTAACTATACCAAATATGCTGGCAGGAGTTAAAGCAATAAGAACATCTCTCATTATTGTCTGAGTAGTATTCCCGCTTCGCACATGAGGATTAGTCGATACGTTAAAAATCTCACTCACTTTGATTGCCCACCTTTCTACTTCTTTCTTCTGTTAGCAAGTACTGTACTTCTCATAGCCTTAATCTGCTGTGTTAATGGTCTCTTGGCTGGACAGACATATGAACAGCTTCCGCACATTACACATTCCATACCATCGAACTTAGTAAAGCCTTCTTCATCATTACGTGATGCAAAACCGGCAAGCTTTGCTGGAAGAAGGTGTTCCGGACATGCCTCACCACATTTACCACATCTTATACATGCAGAAGATGTTGTCTTAGATACGATATCCTTCTGGAATACAAGAAGTGATGAACTTCCCTTAACAACAGGTACGTCAAGACTGTACATGGCAAATCCCATCATAGGACCACCGGAAATATATTTCTCAGGTTCTCCTACAGGACCACCGGCAGCGTCAAGAAGCTGTCTGTAATTAGTTCCTAACCATACATAGAAGTTGCCAGGCTCTTTAACTCCGTCGCCTGTTACAGTACATATTCTCTTAGTAAGAGGCTTACCTTCTATAACTGAAAGATAGATTGAGAATATTGTATCAACATTATGTACGATACAGCCTGCATCAGCTGGAAGCATGCTTGAATTAATAGCTCTTCCTGTTGTTGCATATATAAGACTACGCTCTCCTCCCTGTGGATACTTAGTCTTTAATGGCTTAACTTCAATATCAGGCTCAGAAGCTGTAGCTTCCTGCATGATTCTTATTGCCTCAGGCTTGTTATCTTCAATACCGATAATTCCCTTAGCATGGTCAAATATCTTAAGAGCAATCTTAAGACCCATAACAACCTTGTCTGATTCTTCTAATAATCTTCTGTAATCAGATGTAAGGTAAGGCTCACACTCTGCTCCATTAACGATAATGTAATCTATGGCTTCAGGATTCTTTGGAGAGAGCTTAACATTAGTTGGGAAACCAGCTCCTCCCATACCTACAACACCAGCAGCCTTGATTCTTTCTAAGATAACGTCCTTAGTAAGATCCTCGAACTTCATAGGTGTATATTCAACTTCTTTGAATTCGCCATCATTCTCGATAATGATAGAATTGCACTTACCGCCTGTAGCCAATGTTCTTGGCTCAATAGCTTTAACAGTACCTGATACAGATGAATGAATGTTCGCAGAAACAAATCCACCTGCCTCGGCTATCAGCTGGCCTGCAAGGACATAGTCGCCCTTGGCAACAACTGGCTTAGCAGGTGCGCCGATGTGCTGTGAAAGCGGGAACACCATCTCTCCTACGGCTGGAAAGAGTTCTTTGATTGGTTTATCCTTAGAAAACTCTTTACCGTCATAAGGATGACATCCACCTTTAAATGTACACTTTCCCATGACATATTTCTCCTTATAAAGTTTTTATTAAACAATATTTTATCTCAATAAATAGCAAAAATCTACTTTTTTTTGTGTATATATTCCTATATAATAAGAGAAAATGAGTACTTTTTTAACAATCAGTTTGTCTAATCAAACCTAAAAACGAGGATTTTTTATGATAATTATTAATGATACCCTGCGCACAAACGCAGACACCACAATGCTTAAAGCAATATGCCCGGATACTGACAGCATCTGCTTTTTTGATATAGAAACCACAGGATTTTCAAGAAATTATAACATAGTATATCTCATAGGCGCTGTATATTTCCGTAACGGAATAACACATTATTTACAGTGGCTTGCAGAATCCGATTCCGATGAAACTTATATTTTATCTGCATTTAATGATTTTTTAAAAGATTTTCATACATTAATACATTTTAATGGGGATGCCTTCGATATTCCCTTTATTACTGAGCGTGCAGCACATCTTAATGTTGCACTTGACCTTTCACATCTTGAAAGCCTTGACTTATATAAAACTGCCAGAAAATGTAAATCTATTCTGTCACTTTCTGACTATAAGCAGAAAACTATTGAACATTTTCTTGGAATAGAACGTGAAGATATGTATTCAGGCGGTGAACTTATTGATATATACAGGAAATTTGCAGCAAAACCTTCTGATACAGCACATAACGAATACAGGAAACTTCTCCTTCTTCACAACCATGACGATATAGAAGGAATGCTAAGCCTGCTTCCACTTGTTTCCTATTATGCAATAATTATGAATTCTTACACTGTTGACAATACTGTCATTGATAAAGATACTGATTCCGATGGAAATGTGAGCCTTCGGCTGATTGCTGAATGTTCTCTGCCCGTAGGCGTACCCGTGGACAGACATATATGTATTGACAATATACATATTCTGATTAAGAACCGTACATTAACTCTTGTAATCCCGATTATATCAGATACTTTGAAATATTTTTTTAAAGACTATAAGAATTATTTTTATCTGACATCAGAAGACGAAGCCATTCACAAAAGCATTGCACAATATGTAGACAGTAATAACCGTGTTAAATGCTCTGCTTCTAACTGTTACACCAAAAAGACGGGCATCTTTCTTCCGCTCTATGATAATTGTGATTTAAACATATTTAAAAAAGATTATTCTGCCCCGGAAAGATACTGCAACGCAGATGATATACTGTTAAAAAGCACTGATAACACAGAAAAATATATACATTCCGTTATAAATCATATATTTTCATAATTAAAAATGCGTAACCAGACTGATATTATTCCGGTTACGCATTTTATTAATTAGTCTTTCTGTAGAAGAAAAGATGGTCATAGCTGTATCCCATATCCCTATAACCGATTATCTGTTCAGTATTACCTACAAACAGACACCCATCAGTAACTAAAGATTTATTAAACTTCTCATATACATCTTTCTTGGCTTCTTCTGTAAAATATATAAGAACATTCCTGCACACAATAAGATGACAGCCTGTTGGATATGGATCCTTTAGAAGATTACTCTTCTTAAACTCAACACATCTTTTTATATCATCAGATATTTTATAAAACCTGTCGCCCATCTTTTCAAAGTACTTATCCTGAAATTCCTTAGGAAGTCCCTTTATGCTGTTTTCACCATATACACCATCTTTAGCCTTCTCAAGAACCTGTTCATCAAGATCTGTCGCAATAATCTTAATATCCCTCATAGGTACTTTCTTTGCAAGCACCATAGCAAGTGAATATGGTTCATCACCAGTAGAACATGCCGCACTCCATACCTTAAGTCTTGGTCCAAACTTACTTATCAGATCCGGCAGTATAACATCCTCCAGTGTCTTCCACAGATTCGGATTTCTATAAAATTCAGATACATTAATCGTAATATAATTAACAAATTCTTCTCTTAACCCTGTATCTTCCTTTATTGCCTTACAATAACTATCATAACCATCATACTTATATCTTGCAATAAGTGTATCTATACGCCTCTTCATCTGTTTTTCCTTATATGCATTAAGGTCAATAGTTGTAAGACTCAGGATAAATTTCTTAAAATCCTCATAATCTTTAATCATAATCCCTCTTTTCTACATCGTTCCACGAAACAAATGTAATGTAAATTATTCTTAATTCTGTTATAATTCTATCATATTTTCAAAAAACCTGAAAGGATTATTTATAAACTAATGGATAATGAATCACTTTTAAAAAATAAAATAATGGACGCAGCAAATCGTTCCTTCCGCCAGAATATATATACTTATACCAATTTCCTGGATATCAACGAGCAGTCAGTATTCGCACAGATGAAAAACGCACTTAATTTCGTAGCTTTTAAAACATACGGTGGCAATGATGCATGTGAAAGACAGATGATACAGTTTGGTTCTTACGAAACTCTTGGCTATGAAGAAGAATTTCCTATAACTCTTATAAAGATATCTCCTCTTATAGAAAAATATGCTGAATCACTGTCACACAGAGATTACCTTGGTGCTCTTATGAATCTTGGAATTAAAAGAGAAATGCTTGGAGACATAAATATAAAAGGCAAGGACGCCTATCTTTACTGTGTTTCACATATTGCTGATTTCATAATTGACAACCTGTCTACAGTAAAGCATACACATATCCAGTGTACAAAGACTGATATTAACGATATCGAATGTTCACTTGAGCTTGAAGATATTGAAGTTTTATCTGCAAGTGAACGGATTGACGCTGCCGTTGCCAGCCTCACAAAGCTAAGCCGAAGTCAGGCAGTAGAATTATTCAGGGCAAGAAAAATATTCATAAACAGCCGTCAGATGGAAAACAACAGCTATCAGTTAAAAGCTAATGATATACTTGTTATCCGCGGAACAGGCAAATTTATCTATCAGGGCTGCGGTAAAGAAACCAAAAAAGGCCGTGTTTATCTTTCATTCAGAAAATATGTTTAAAAAAAGGGCTGTGAGAACAGCCCTTTTAATATCTTTATTACTCTTCTGTTGCTGGAGCTTCTTCCTGAGCTTCGTTATCGTTAAGTAATGCCTTAATGCTTAAGCTGATCTTCTTATCAGCTTCGTTAAGGTCAACAACCTTAGCTTCAATTTCCTGACCGATTGAAAGTGCGTCAGATGGCTTTTCAATACGATCTCTTGAAATCTGTGAAACATGAAGTAATGCATCAATACCATCTTCTAACTGGACGAATGCACCGAAATCTGTCATTCTTGCAACTGTTCCCTTAACAACATTACCTACAGCATACTTCTCTGCTGCGTTATTCCATGGATTAAGGTCTGGATACTTAACTGAAAGTGCAATCTTATCTCCGTTAATCTCTTTGATAAAGCACTTAACTGAATCACCAATCTTGTAAACCTTCTTAGGATTCTCTGTTCTTCCCCAAGACATCTCTGAGATGTGAAGAAGTCCATCAACTCCACCAAGGTCGATAAATGCACCAAAGTCTGTTACATTCTTAACTGTACCTTCGATTGTATCTCCTTCCTTAATCTTAGAAAGAAGTTCTTCCTGTGCAGCCTTCTTAGCTGCAACGATGAGCTGCTTGCAGTCACCGATAACTTTTCTGTTCTTTGGGTCGTATTCTGTTAATACAAATGTTACTTCCTTGCCAGCGTAATCTGAGAAATCCTTTACATAAGAATCTGAAACAAGGCTTGCTGGAATAAATACTCTTGTTTCATCAACAACAACTTCAAGACCACCCTTGATAACTCTTGTTACTGTTGCTGTTACAGGTTCATTGTTATTAAATGCTTCTTCAAGCTTCTTGCTTCCGTTATCGGCAACAAGCTTTCTATATGTAAGAAGTACCTGACCTTCTCCATCGTTAAGCTTAAGAACCTTAGCCTTCATCTCATCACCAACAGAAACAACTGTTGTAAGATCAAGTCCTGGCTGTGATGAATATTCACTTCTTGTGATAATACCATCAGCCTTATAGCCTATGTTAAGGACAATCTGGTCTTCTTTAACTGCTATAACAGTGCCATCAACAACTTCTCCTGTATGAATTTCCTTCCACTCTTCGTTAGCTAACATCTCTGCAAAATTCTCTGACATTAGTATAAACCTCCTCAATGATATTGTTCGGGGTAGATGCCCCAGCTGTAATACCTATGCTGTTTACCGAATCCAGACTATGTAAGTCCAGATCTTTTAGAGTTTGAATGTAAAATGTATTCTCACATTCGCCTTTACAAATCTCATACAGTTTTCTCGTATTGGAACTACTCTTGTCACCAATGACAATCATCGCACTA
>OHEV01000375.1_pt1 | contig 27441 bp, 23 predicted proteins | sample 1567331 | NCBI WGS metagenome assembly OHEV01 (sample SAMEA3879561, study PRJEB24766) | human gut metagenome | biome: human-associated habitat; feature: feces | place: USA | collected 1985/1987 | reverse complement strand
AAAGATTTGCAGTTAATCCAGGAGATATGATAGTCAGTTGTTCTGGAACAATTGGGAAAACACTTGTGATTCCGAAAAATGCTCCAGAAGGAGTAATAAACCAAGCATTATTGAAATTAACACCTACTGAAGAGTTAGATGTATTTTATTTGCAATATTTTTTTGAAAATACGATTTCAAAAGTTCTGAATGGAGTAGCAAGAGGTGGTGCAATAAAAAATGTTCCATCAGTTAGTGAATTAAAATTAATAGAACTACCTCTACCTTCATTAGCTGTTCAAAAAAAATTGGTAAATGTTCTTGATAACTTTGAGCAGATTTGTAATGACCTAAATATAGGCTTACCTGCCGAAATCGAAGCAAGACAAAAGCAATATGAGTATTATCGTGACGCACTTCTGTCTTTCGACAATTCATATTTTGTTAACGTAGAGAGAGAGAGAGAGAGAGAGAGAGAGAGAGAGAGAGATGAGTGGCACAGTGGATTGATCAAGCTGTGGCAGTATGTGTTTGGGTATGCACCAGTTAAACTAAAAGATATTGCGTATTATTCAAACGAAAGAATAGACGCATCTAGTGTAAATGAAGATACTTATGTTGGCGTTGACAACTTACTTCAAAATAAAAAAGGAAAAACGAAATCCAACTATGTTCCAAATGAAGGAAAATTGATTCGTTATGAATGTGGTGACATATTAATTGGCAATATTAGACCATACCTAAGAAAGATATGGTTTGCTGATAATATTGGCGGAACTAATGGTGATGTTCTAATAATTAGAGGACACAAAGAAATTATTTTATCTAAATATCTTTATTATTGCTTATCCTCTGAATCTTTTTTTGAATATGATAATCAATATTCAAAGGGTGCTAAAATGCCTCGTGGAAACAAATATGCCATTATGGAATATTCATTTGAACTTCCACCATTACAAGAACAAGAACGAATTGTATCCATTCTCGACAGGTTTGATTCATTATGTAATAATATTTCATCAGGCTTGCCTGCCGAGATCGAAGCACGACAAAAACAATATGAATATTATAGAGATAAATTACTCAGCTTTTAGTAATTAAGTAAAGGAGGCGGCTATTGTGCCATATTTCAATATTGTCGCACAGACAACAGAAAACACCGTTGTTACAGAGTATGAGCCGGCAAAAACACGTTCGAACAACTATCAATCTGAAGCAGCATTGGAAAAAGAATTTATCCATATGCTCACAGAACAGGGCTATGAATATCTTAAAATCCATCACGAAAAAGATCTTATCGCAAATCTGCGTACTCAGCTTGAAAAGCTCAATGACTATCATTTTACTGAAAACGAATGGGAAAGATTTTTTAAGGATTCAATAGCAAATCAAAACGAGGGTATCGTTGAAAAGACACGAACGATACAAGAAGATAATATCAAGAACTTAAAGCGTGACGACGGAAGCACAAAGAATATTACCATTATTGACAAGAAGAATATCCACAATAACTTTTTGCAGGTCATAAATCAGTATGTCATCGGTACAGCCGAGGGTGCAAAGCACGACAATCGTTATGATGTGACTATCCTTGTAAATGGCTTGCCACTTGTCCACGTTGAGTTAAAACGCAGAGGTGTAGCTATCCGTGAGGCGTTCAATCAGATAAACCGATACCAGCGTGACAGTTTCTGGGCAGGGAGTGGTCTGTTTGAATATACGCAGATTTTCGTTATCTCAAATGGAACAAATACCAAATATTATTCTAACAGCACTCGATTCAATGCAATAAAAGATGCAAATAAGAATTCCGCAAAGAAAGGTAAAACCAGCAATAGTTTTGAATTTACTTCTTTCTGGGCAGATGCAAACAATCGTGTTATCCCTGATTTGATCGACTTTACAAGAACATTCTTTGCAAAACATACGATTTTGAATATCATTACTAAGTACTGCATATTCACATCAGAAAATATGCTTATGGTAATGCGACCTTATCAAATAACCGCAACAGAACGTATTCTTAACCGAATCGAGATCGCTAATAACTACAAAAAATATGGCACTATCGCAGGCGGCGGTTATATATGGCATACAACAGGTTCTGGAAAGACGCTTACATCATTTAAAACAGCAAGATTAGTTTCATCTCTCCCCTATATTGATAAAGTGCTGTTCGTAGTTGACCGTAAGGATCTTGACTACCAAACGATGAAAGAATATGACCGCTTTGAAAAGGGTGCAGCTAACAGCAATACCTCCACCGCTATTCTGAAAAAACAGTTGGAAGATATTAATGCTCATATTATTATAACCACCATTCAGAAACTTGCAACGTTTATCAAGAAAAATAAAGACCACGAAGTATATAATAAACACGTTGTTATAATCTTCGATGAGTGCCACAGAAGCCAGTTTGGTGATATGCACGCTGCCATTGTAAAAAGTTTCAAGAAATATCACCTATTCGGATTCACTGGAACACCTATCTTTCCTGCCAACACAGGAAGTGTTCGCAAGCCACAGTTCTTTACAACTGAGCAGACTTTTGGCGACCAACTCCATACATATACGATCGTTGATGCTATCAATGATAAGAATGTCCTACCATTCAGAGTTGATTATGTAAAAACAATGGATATGGGTGAAGATATTGATGACGAACAGGTGTGGGACATTGCCCGTGAAAAGGCTATGATGGCACCTGAAAGAATAAGTCTTGTCACAAAGTATATTCTTGACAATTTTGATAGAAAGACCTATCGTGGCGATAAAACCTATATCTACAATGCACTTACCAACATATCAGAAGTAGCATCCAGCAAAAATGGCACAGTAGAGGAGATAAAACAAAAGCAACGTATAAGCGGTTTTAATTCTATTTTTGCAGTTGCGTCTGTGCCTATGGCAAAATTATATTATCAAGAATTTAAGAAACAAATGTCAGCTGACCCTACAAAGCAACTCCGTATTGCTACTATTTATAGCTATGGTGCAAATGAAGCTGAATATGACGAGAATACAAGTGGTATTCTTGATGAAGAGAATTCAGAAGATACATCAGCACTTGACCAATCCTCAAGAGACTTCCTTGAATCAGCCATAAAAGACTATAATGAAATGTTCCATACGAACTACTCAACGGATAGTGATAAGTTCCAGAACTATTATAAAGATGTTTCTCTTCGTATGAAGAACAAGGAACTTGATTTACTTATTGTTGTAAATATGTTCCTTACAGGCTTTGACGCCACAACTTTGAATACATTATGGGTTGATAAGAATTTGAAGATGCACGGACTAATTCAGGCATTTTCAAGAACAAACCGAATCCTTAACTCAATTAAGACCTTCGGTAATATTGTGTGCTTTAGAAATCTTCAGAAGCGTGTTGATACTGCTATATCACTTTTCGGAGATAAAAATGCAGGCGGTATCGTACTTATGAAAGGATTCAAAGATTATTATTATGGCTATGAGGGTATTGACGGCAAGCCACACCCTGGCTATATTGATATGGTCGATGAGCTTACATCAAAGTTTCCACTTATAGAGCCACAGATCATAGGCGAACAAAATCAGCGAGATTTTATTTCTCTCTTTGGTGCTATTCTTCGTATGAGAAACCTTTTGTCTGCTTTTGACGAATTTGCAGATAAAGAATTGATCAATGAACGTGATCTGCAAGATTATTTAGGCAGATACCAAGACCTACGAGATGAATGGAATGAAAGACGCAGCCGAGGTGAAAGCACAGATATTATTGGTGACATTGTATTTGAAGTTGAACTTATCAAACAGATAGAGATCAATATAGATTATATTCTTATACTTGTCAAGAAATATCACGATAGTCACTGTGAAGATAAAGAGGTACTTGTTTCAATCAAGAAAGCCATTGATGCAAGCCCCGAGCTTCGCAGCAAAAAAGCTCTTATTGAAACCTTTATTGCTGGTATAAATGATGTAGAAGATGTTATGTCAGAATGGCACGACTACGTTGTAGATAGACGTGAAGAAGAACTTGTTCAAATCATTAAAGACGAAAAGCTGAAAGAACCTGAAACACGAAAATTTATAGAAAATGCATTCCGTGATGGTGAGATCAAAACAACAGGAACAGACATAGATAAGCTTATGCCTCCTGTATCTCGCTTTGGTGGTGGAAATAGAGCTGTAAAGAAACAAAGTGTTATTGATAAGTTGAAAGCTTTCTTTGAAAAGTTTTTCGGTGTTGGTGGTTCAACAAAATTCACTGATGAAGATGAACCCTAATATAAAGTATGTTCCATTTTAAATTCAAAATAAAATATCGCAATTTCATAAAAAATTAAACTTGTTCCATTTTAAATTCAAAATATTTTGTGTATACTTGTAATAAAATAACGAATGTTCCATTTTAAATTCAAAAAAACTAATAAAATCGGGACAAAAACAGCCCTGTTTGTTCAATTTTAAAATCAAAATAAACAACTCAGGGCAATACCAAAAGTATTGCCCTTTGAAGTATCCACCGAAAGCGAAAGGAGCGGAAAATGAATTATTGTGAGATAAAGAAAACCGATATCGCCAATGGCTCAGGAGTGAGGGTCACGCTGTTCGTATCAGGTTGCAGACACCACTGCACAGGCTGTTTTCAGCCTGACACTTGGAACTTTGACTACGGCAAGCCTTTCACCGATACCACCGCAGATGAGATAATTAACGCCCTCTCAAAGAGCTATATAAAAGGACTTACCCTCTTAGGCGGTGAGCCTATGGAGCCTGAGAACCAGCCTGAGCTTACAAAGCTCCTCCGCCGTGTGAAAACAGAGCTGCCCGACAAGGACGTATGGTGCTACACAGGCTGTACCCTTGAAACCGACCTGCTTGCAGGCTCAAAGTCCCAATACAGAACACAGTACACAGACGAAATGCTGAGCCTTATCGACTACCTCGTTGACGGCGAATTTGTTCTAGAAAAGAAAAACATCTCCCTGAAATTCAGAGGTTCTGAAAATCAGAGGATACTACATAAAAAAGACGGCATTTGGCTGCCTTGCGAAGATATGTAAAACAAAACCGCTCCCCGTGTTATCACGAAGAGCGGTTATTTTTATTGCGTAGGTGCGACCTAAGGTCGCCCGCCTATGAAACTTTTATAAGATAACTCTACAGCCTTACTTGTCAGACTTTGTAAAGAATATCGCCTTTATAAGCTGGATAACAAGCATAGAACCAAAGCTCAGAATGTATATCCATGCAAACTGCATTCCTGTCATGTCTGCTATCTTGAAAAGTCCTTTAAGCGGTGGAATAAGCAGAACGGAGTTTAAAAATACCATTCCAAGACCGAACGCCATAAGACCGAACTTGTTGTTGAAAAATTCCTTTGAAAAGATAACAGGACCATTCTTTTTGCATGAGAAACCGTGGAAAAGTCTTGCTGAGCAAAGCACTGCGAATGCCATCGTCATACCAAGAGCTGCACTTGTCTTGTTTCCGATAAGGAACGCCAACGCTACTGCCACTGCGATCACGCCGCCATACAAAGCTATCTCGCCCAAGAAAGGACGTGTGAGTATAGATTCGTTTGCATTTCTCGGCTTGCGTTTCATGACCTCTTCTGTGTGAGGCTCAAGACCAAGACCGATAGCAGGAAGTGAATCCGTGAGCAGATTTATAAACAGCAGATGTATTGCCGCAAACGGGACCGGAAGTCCCAGCAGAGAGTTGAAAAGCACCACGAGAATAGCTGCAAAGTTGCCCGAAAGCAGGAAAAGTATCGCCTTCTTGATGTTCTCGTATATGTTTCTGCCGTTTCTTATTGCCTTTACTATCGTGGCAAAATTGTCGTCCGCAAGCACCATTGATGCTGCGTCCTTTGAAACCTCTGTGCCTGTGATACCCATTGCAACGCCTACGTCAGCCTGCTTAAGTGCAGGTGCGTCATTTACTCCGTCGCCTGTCATTGAAACTATGCAGCCGTTTGCCTGCCAAGCCCTTACTATCCTTATCTTGTGCTCAGGGGTAACTCGTGCATAGACCGCCTTGTCTTTTACAAAGTCAACAAGCTCTTCATCTGAATAAGCGTCAAGTTCATGACCCTCAACCGCCTTTGAGTTATCGTCCAAAATGCCTATCTCACGGGCAATAGCCGAGGCTGTAACAATATGGTCGCCTGTTATCATAACAGGCTTTATGCCAGCCTTGCGGCACTCCGCAACGGCTGCCTTTGATTCCTCTCTCGGAGGATCCATCATTGCGATAAGACCGATAAACTCCAGTCCGTCCTCGTCCTCTGGACATACGGTATCCTTGTCGAATTTTTTCTCTGCAAATGCAAGTATACGCAGACCTTTTTCCGAAAGCTCTGCCACACGCTGAGTGATAACAGCCTTTTCCTCATCGCTTGAAGTTATCCTGTTTATGAGAACGTCAGCCGCACCCTTTACATAAAGCACCTTTTCGCCGTCTATAACGTGCAAAGTTGACATAAGCTTTCTGTCTGAATCGAATGGTATCTCAGAAATTCTCGGGAGAGTTTCTCTCACCTTGTCAGTGTCAATGCCAAGCTTTGTGCCGAAGTTGATAAGAGCCGTTTCAGTCGGGTCACCTATCTCAACACCGTCCTTGCAGCTTGAATCGTTGCAAAGTATCATGGCTCTTGACATTATCTTTGTTTTCTCGTCATCAAGGTCAACAGCGTCAGTGTCGATTATCCTGCCGTCTACCATTATTTTTCTGACCGTCATCTTGTTCTGTGTCAGTGTACCTGTCTTGTCAGAACATATTACAGAAACGCTGCCCAGACCCTCAACAGCCTGAAGTTTTCTTATGATAGCGTTTTCCTTTGACATCTTCTGCGTGCCGAAAGAAAGCACGATAGTAACGATAGAGCTGAGAGCCTCAGGGATAGCCGCAACAGCAAGTGCGATAGCGAACATGAACGAATTCATAAGTTCGCCGCCACGCAGCATACTAAGTCCGAACACTACCGCACAAACGATAAGGATAGCTATAGAAAGCTTTTTGCCGAACTCGTCAAGTGTATTCTGGAGAGGCGTTTTTCTCTCTGATGCGTTTTGGATAAGTGAGGCTATCTTGCCCACCTCAGTGTCCATACCAACCTCAGTGACAAGCATTTTTCCTCTGCCGTATGTGACAAAAGAGCCTGAATAAACCATGTTAGCACGCTCAGCAAGAGGCTTTTCGCCCTCTATATCGCTCATATCCTTGTCGATATTAACGCTCTCGCCTGTGAGTGCCGACTCGTTCACCTGAACAGACGCACATTCTATCAGCCTGCCGTCTGCACATATCTGGTCGCCCGCCTCGATAAGAAGGATATCGCCCACTGCGATCTCCTCAGAGGGGATAATGACCTTTTCACCGTTTCGCAACGCCTTAGCTGTTGGTGCAGAAAGCTTTTTCAGGTTCGTCAAAGACTTTTCCGCCTTGACAGTCTGAACTGTACCAAGTATAGCGTTCATTGTGATAACGACAAGTATTACCGCACAGCTCTCCACGTCCTTCATGAACGCCGAAACTATCGCCGCAACAATTAGTATGAGCACAAGGAAATCCTTATACTGCTCAAGAAATATCATAGGGATAGATTTTTTCTTGCCCTCTGTGATAACATTTCGTCCGAATTTTTCGCAGTTTTTCACTGCCTGCTCAGTTGTCAGACCATTTTCGCCAGATGAAAATTCACCATATAGCTGGTCAAGCTTTTTTTGATACTGCTGCATAAAATACCACCTTTTTTATTTTTTCCTGTAGTCGCTGCCGATATACCCCACAGACCTCCTTTTTCCCAAGGTCCAGTGCAACAAACGCATAAAAAATCGGCAAGACGTTTATTGGGTAAACTGCACCTATGGCAATTTATTCAATAAAAGTCTCGCCGTTTAGATATGCAGCGGTCCCACATCGGAACGTACTGACGCAAACATAAACGGATCTCTCCGCCAGCTACTCTCTTTTATTATGAGGATATTATAACCTATATTTTTGATTTTGTCAATAGTTTTTTATATCTTTTATTGCAAAATTGCAACAGCAAACAGTATAAAAAAACCGTTTTTATCTTCTGACATTTGTTCAAAAACACCATTGGACAAATCAAAATTTGTATGATATAATCATATTAACAATGAGCAGCGACAGCGTAAGTCCGATTGGATCGGGCCTACGCTGTTTTTTTGTGCCAAAACAGGAAGGTGATCTAATATGAGCGAAACAGCTCACAAAGAAAACAAAATGGGCGTTATGCCTATGCCAAAACTCATGCTGAGCATGGGTCTGCCTATGATAATATCAATGATAGTTCAGGCGTTTTACAACATCGTTGACAGCTATTTTGTAAGCAGGATAACAGACGATACAATAGAAAACATGGGAGAATACGCCGTGAACGCACTCACCCTTGCCTATCCGGTGCAGCTTTTGATAATCGCCGTGGGCGTGGGCACAGGCGTTGGAATAAACGCTCTGCTATCAAGAAGTCTTGGAGAAAAAGATCTTGAGCGTGCAGGAAAAATAGCAGGCAAAACCGTGTGGGCGGCGATACCACTAGGCGAGCTTGTCGGAACTATTACCGCACTTGTGATAATGGGCAAAATAAGCCGTGAGATAGATCTGAAAGACTAGGGAATAACTCTTGATTATTCTACCAAAAGGTGCTATAATATCTTTTGGTGATAAAAATGAAAAGAAAAATACTTGTAGGGCTGCTTGCCGCCGTGATATTTTTGGCTTGTGCCCTTGTGATAAATATAGCCCCGAAAGTGGAGATAGGCTCAGTTGTGCTGACCTGTGACGGCAGCAGCTATGAAATTCCGGGCACTGAAAAAACAAGATACTATAACGGCAAGACCAAAAGCCTGTCCGCTGACGAAAGCTTTGACACTCTGCTCTCCACTGTGCCTTCCTTCAACGTTACGGCGGCGGTGGATAAAGATGGCACTGTCACACTAAAGACACCTATGTCAGTCGAGGCAACAGGCGACAGACTGGGCGATGTGCTCTACACCGTCTACAGCTATGACGGAAAAGTTCTCTCTAAAGAATCGAAAAAACTTGAGCTGCCAAAAGAGGATATCGACGGCTGCCTTGTGAAAATAAAAATAACATGGGGCAAAAAGGACAACAGCTATCTGGAAGAGGATTACTGGTTCGCCGCAATGTATAATATGGAACGATAAATATAACATTTTCACAAACTTTAAAACAATAAAAAACGTCGGACGAATCAAAACGCCCGACGTTTTATTTTTAGCATATCTGAAATCCGATTATACCCACCATACAAATAATGCTGCCGATAAATCTCAGCTTTGTGATAGGCTCTTTTCTTATGAGTGCTATCACGAACAGCGAGCACAGTATCATAGGCTGGATAAATGACGCACTTGCAAGGCTCACCGCAATGACCGCATTTTCCGCAAGCAGACCTGCCACATTCGGTATCTTTGTGAGCACGACCACCCATGCACCCTTCTGATTTTTCTTAAATATCTCCAAAGGCTTTGCCCTGGGCAGCAAAATAACAGCCATAAGTATAAGTGCAAAAAACAGTGCCATAGTTGATGATATGTAGTCCTCTGACGCCCTTACAACTATTCCGTAGCCGTATCTTGCCAGCAGATAAAACACCAGCGGAAGAACTATCCTGCGGTAATTTATGCTGCCGCTGTCAGTCCTGCCCGACTTTGCAATGAAAATAAGTCCTGCAACAGTGAGCACAATGAAAAGGAACTTGAAAATGCTCGGCTTTTCACCAAGGAAAATATCCGTCGCATATGACATGAACAGGGTGATACCAAGCCAAGCTTTAAGCTCAAAGGCTGATATCTCGTCAAGAATGATAGCCGAAAGTTTGAATTCCAGTATCTTCGACAAGCACAGCAGACCTATTGCCGCAAATGACTGCCAGCTAAGCGTAATAGTCCTGTCAAGGAAAGGCAGACAGCAAGCCATGAAAACAGCCGTTGCCGCCGCCATTAAAAAGCCAAGCTCATCGCCGTTGAATTTTGCCGTTGAAACGGCGTACTTGTCGCTCAGCGAGCATATTGTGTAGCATACAACTACAAGTATAAGCAAAAACATTATTTTTCTTCTTCCTTACTTTATGATTTTCTAAGACCTATATTTTCCTAAAAGTACGAAATTATGGGCGAACACTGTTCGCCCATACATTAAATGATAATTCTATCAGCCCTTTTTATTTTTCACAAGCCTTACCACAGCAAGAATACCAAGTATCACCGAAAACAATGTCGCAATAGCAAGGCATATCCAGCTTGCATACTGGCTTTGTATAAATTCGTTCTGCGACTGACTTCCTATAAGCTTATCCACCACCGACTGCGAGCCTAACGACGAGAACAGTATTATAAACGCCATTCTCACATTCATCACGCAGGCTATAGCACTGTAAATATGAACTATTCCCTGAAAAAGGCACACTCCGCAGTCGTCATTAACATAGCTTTTTATGCCAAGCACCGCACATACCACCGACACCGCCGTGTAAATGATAAACGCCGCAAAAAGCAACGCCGTAGGCACTTTCGCACCCTCAGTTTTAACTATCATGCTCATAAGTCCTGCCATAAAGCCCATGAACACCGCCGCAGCCGCAAGCCCTGCCACAGCCCATTTTCTGTATAAAAGCTCCGACTTTTTTATCTGCTCTTTCTTTATCTGCTTAGGCATTTTCGTCCTCCGTGTTTTTATTTTCAAGCTCCTCTTCGGATATCTTGAAACGTATCCTGTCTATTTTCTGCTCGTCCTCCATTTTCACTGTCATTTCAAAAGGCGGACAGCTTATAGTCTCATTCTGCTCAGGAAGTCTGTCAAGCATATCCATTATCCAGCCGCCAAGAGAAGTCCTGTCCGTTTCGATAGTGTCCTCCGGCAGACCTATCCTCTCAAGAAAATCCGACACCGAAAGCTCCGCCGACGCATCATAAACGCCGTCGCTTATTTTCACAAGTGAGGTATCTTCCTCGTCGCTCTCGTCATATATCTCTCCCACAAGCTCCTCAATGATATCTTCAAGAGTACAAATACCCTCCGTGCCGCCATACTGGTCAAGCACCACCGCCATATGCACCTTTTTACGCTGCATCTGCTTTAAAATTTCCGATATCTTGCGGTTCTCGGTTATGTAAAGCGGATTATTCATTATAAGGCTTATGTCGGTCTTGCCCTTTAGATACATCTCAAAGAAATCCGACTGGTGGATAAGGCCCACAATGTGGTCAATGTCCTTATCATACACAGGCAGCCTTGAAAATTTGCTCTGCACAAAGCGTTTTTTTATGCTCTCCATATCCTCATGCAGCTCAACGCCCTCGATATTTACTCTCGGCACAAGTATCTCGCTGATAGTGATCTCGTCAAAATCCAGTGCCGAACGCACCAGCTCAGACTCCTGCTTTTCAAGCACACCCTCGTCCTGTATCTCATCTATGATGTATTTCAGCTCCTCCTCAGTAACGGAAGGCTCGCTGTTCTTTTTGCCAACAAGCTTTGAAACGCCGCTTTTTATGCCCATAAAAATGGCTGTGATAGGCGTGATGATAAACATGAACGCCGAAAGCGGAGCTGCCATAAGAATAGAAAAACTCTCGGAATTTTCCTTAGCAAGGCTCTTAGGCAATATCTCGCCGAAAATAAGCACCAGTACCGTCATCACCACCGTTGCGATACCAACGCTGCCCTTTCCGAACTTTTCCGTAAAAAGCACCGTTGCAAGTGAAGATGAAGAAATGTTCACAACGTTGTTTCCCACAAGTATAGCGGTGAGTGCCTTATCAAAATTATCGCATATGTTCATAGCCTTCTTTGCGGCTTTGTTTCCCTCGTCAGCAAGCTTTTTGAGCCTTATCCTGTTGCAGGAAGAAAAAGCCGTTTCCGTTGCGGAGCACACGGCAGAAAGCATAAGGAGCACAGCGATGATAACAACTTTCATAAAAATAAATTATCCTTTCAGGTCAGAATATAAATTTGCCGCCCTAGTTATAAAAATAGCACTAAAGGCAGTCATGAAAACTGACTACATATAGCTATCATAACATATTTTTTAACTAATTGCAACAGTATTGTTGAAAAAACGGTGTAAAAGAGTTATAATATTCATTGTATTCATCAGCACAAAAGGAGATAACATAAATGGCAAAGAAAGAAAAGGACATTTTCGACAAAATAATGGACTGGAAGATATTCGGCTGGTTCAGACCTTTCTACAAAAAGAACAAGGAAATGCTCTTGTATCTGTTTTTCGGCGTCCTGACCACAGCCGTGAGCTTTGTGACCGCAGGCATCTCAAAAATGCTCCTTGAGCAGGCAGGCTTGGGCAAAGGCGGCGTTTCCACCGCAAGCACCGTCATATCATGGATATGTGCAGTTACTTTCGCATATGTCACAAACAGGATATGGGTTTTCGAGTCTGAGGCAGAGGGCACAAAAGACATAGTTTCCGAGGCAGCGTCATTTTACGGCGGCAGGATATTCACCCTGCTGGTAGAAATGTTCATGATGTGGCTCGGCTACTCACTGCTGAGTTTCAACTACTGGGTAACAAAGATAGTAGCAAACGTCGTGGTGCTGATACTCAATTATGTTATCAGCAAGCTTGTGGTTTTCAGAAAGAAATAAGCATACAAAAAAAGCTGTCAGATATCATTCTGGCAGCTTTTTATTTTGCCCCAGTTGCCACGTTGCAACCGACTAATCTCTGTACATAAGCGTAACAGCCATGCCGTTTATCACGCCAACTACCACTCCGCATACAATGAAAAATACCTTCATAGGCAGATCAAGCAGCAGCGAGATAAGCCCGAACACGATAACGAACGCCATTGCTCCGCCTATCTGCACAAGAAACTTTCTCTTCACAAGCACAGGAAAACGCTCCACAAGCTTTGCCGTCTTTTCCCCCTTGTGGTCAAACAGCCTGTATAAAAGCTGCGTCAACGCCATTGGTATTCCTATAAATAGTATAGCAGTTATAAGTTTGTCCATTTTAAATTCCTCCATTTTCACTTATATCATAGCTTTTTGTATCAAAAAAGGCTGCCCAAGACGCAATTCGTCCGTGGGCAGCCTCATTGCTGCATATAAAATATTCTTTATTAAAGAACTCTTACGCCAACAACGCCCTCGATAGCCTTGAAAGCGTCAGCGTCAACATCGCCTGTAACATCGAGCATTGTGTAAGCCCAGTCCTTCTTTGACTTGTTTACAAGGTTCTCGATATTTGCACCCTTGTCAGATACAACAGAAGATATCTTTGCAATAAGTGCAGGAACGTTCTTGTGAAGAACGCAAACAAGGTGGTCGCCTGTCTTTGCAAGCTCTGCATTAGGGAAGTTTACAGAATTTCTGATAGTTCCCTTCTCGATATAATCAATAAGCTCGTGAGCTGCCATTGTTGCACAGTTGTCCTCAGACTCAGGTGTAGACGCACCAAGGTGAGGCAGAACGATAACGTTCTCTTCGCCCAGAACAACATCATCAGCAAAGTCTGTTACATACTTCGCTACCTTGCCGTCCTTTATAGCCTTTACAACTGCCGCACTGTTGATAAGCTCGCCTCTTGCAAGGTTGATAAGACGAACGCCATCTTTCATCATTGCTATCTGAGCCTCGTCGATAGTGTTCTTTGTGTCAGGTGTGTAAGGAACGTGGATAGTGATATAATCGCTGTTCTTGTAAATATCATTGATGTCAGCTGTTACCTTTACAGCAGGCTCAAGCTGGATAGCTGCGTTTACAGAAAGGAATGGGTCATAGCCGATAACGTCCATGCCAAGTGCAACAGCAGCGTTTGCGATCTTTCCGCCGATAGCACCAAGACCGATTACGCCAAGAGTCTTGCCCAGTATCTCAGGGCCTGCAAACTTAGACTTGCCACCCTCAACAGTCTTAGGAGCGTCAGGAGTGCCCTTGAGTGATGCAGCCCATGCAGCAGCCTCAGTTATCTTTCTTGAAGAAAGAAGAAGTGCACAAATAGCAAGTTCCTTAACAGCGTTTGAGTTTGCACCAGGAGTGTTGAATACAACGATTCCCTGCTCTGCACACTTGTCAACAGGAATGTTGTTTACACCTGCACCTGCTCTTGCAATAGCAAGCAGGCTCTCAGGCATCTCCATATCGTGCATCTTTGCTGAACGTACCATTATAGCGGTAGGATTTTCAGCATTGTCGCTTACTGTGTACTTAGCCTTGTCAAAGATATCAGTACCGCAGGTAGCGATCTTATTTAATGTCTTTATCTCATACATTGTAAATTACCCTCTCTTATAATAAGGTTACGCTTATGCGTTCTCAGCCTCGAACTTCTTCATGAACTCAACGAGCTTTTCAACGCCCTCGATAGGCATTGCGTTGTAGATAGACGCTCTCATACCGCCAACAGTTCTGTGACCCTTGAGGTTTACAAAGCCTGCTGCTGTAGCCTCAGCAACGAACTTCTTGTCAAGCTCAGCGTCGCCTGTTACGAATGGAACGTTCATAAGAGATCTGTCCTCAGGAACAACAGTGCCCTTGAAGAGCTTGCTCTGGTCAAGATAATCATAGAGTATCTTAGCCTTTTTCTCGTTGTGAGCCTTCATAGCCTCAAGACCGCCAATTTTCTTTATCCACTTGAATACCTTGCCGCAGATGTAAATGCCATAGCAAGGAGGTGTATTGTAAAGAGAGTCAGCGTCAGCCTGAGTTTTCCACTTGAGCATTGTAGGTGTGCCCTCAAGAACGTCATCAGTGATAAGATCTTCTCTGATGATAGCGATAACAACGCCGGCAGGACCAACGTTCTTCTGAACGCCGCCGTAGATAACGCCGTATTTTGTTACGTCAACAGGCTCAGACAAGAAACAGGAAGAAACGTCTGCAACAAGTGTGTGACCCTTTGTATTAGGCAGAGTCTTGTACTTTGTACCATAAATAGTATTGTTCTCGCAGATATAAACATAGTCAGCGTCCTCAGGAATATCGAGGTCTGAGCAGTCAGGGATATAAGAGAAAGTCTTGTCAGCAGAAGATGCTACAGCAACAGCCTCGCCGTACTTCTGAGCCTCCTGATAAGCCTTCTTAGCCCACTGACCAGTGATTATGTAAGCTGCCTTCTTGTTCTTCATAAGGTTCATCGGAACAGCTGCGAACTGCTGAGATGCACCGCCCTGAAGGAACAGTACCTTATAATTGTCAGGAATGTTCATGAGCTCTCTGATGTCCTTTTCAGCCTCTTTGATGATATCATCAAAAGCCTTGGAACGGTGGCTCATTTCCATTACGCTCATACCGGTGCCCTTATAATCGAGCATTTCGTCTGCGGCCTCTTTAAGTACTTCCTCAGGAAGAACAGCAGGACCTGCACTGAAGTTATATACTCTACCCATTGTTAAACCCTCCACATAAGTTTATTTAATAAATATAATAATATTATATGCCTTTTATGCAAAAAAGTCAAGGGCTGTCATATAAAAATACTCACTTGTCATAAGATTTTGTATATATCGTATGATAAAACCACCGCAAAAGCGTGCATTTTTTCAGCCTGAGGGATACCTTTATGTATCAAATGTGCTGTCTTGCATGAAAAAACGGAATAATGCCAAATAGTTAAAAAGCGGTTAAAATTTTTAGTATTCCTTGAAATCTTTGTATTTGTGTAGTATAATATATCTAGCGAAATGTGACAGCTGTATAAAAATTGGGGGATAAGCTGTCAGACCCACAGGGAAAGAGGATATATATGCAAAAGATATTTTATGTGTCAAGAAATGAAGACAAAGCCCATGAGGGAAAAGCCCCTGATATGGACAGATTTCAGCGAGTAGAAAAGCTAAACGGACTGCTTGCCGCAGGCTGGGCGATAAAAGAGATGAAAACTGAAAACAACAGCACATTTTTTGTGTTGGAAAAGGCTGACTAAGGCTTAAAAATGGCGGTGTAAAGCCGTACCCTGCTTTTGTAGGGGCGACCTTAGACCGCCCACTCGTTAGGTCTTTCAACAAACCAAAAGGACGGTATCCCACCGTCCTCTTTTTATGCCCCTTAAAATTTAACGAAAACGTTTTATGGGTATTGCATTTCAGAGAGAAATATTGTATAATTAATGTAATCGTTTTAATGAGTACAAATGATACTATACATATTATAAAAGGAGTAAAAACTATGGCTTATGTAATCGGCGTAGACTGCGGCACAAGCGGCACTAAAACGGTGCTTTTCGACGAAAAGGGCACTGTTATCTCTTCTGTAACTATCGAATATCCAATGTATCAGCCTAAAAACGGCTATGCAGAGCAAGACCCTGCTGACTGGGCAAACGCAATGATAAACACTATCAAGGCTGTTATGACCAAAAGCGGCGTAAACAAAGAGGACGTTGCAGGTGTTGGTATCTCAGGTCAGATGCACGGACTTGTTATGCTGGATAAGGACAACAACGTTCTTAGAAAGTCCATAATCTGGTGTGACCAGAGAACTGCTGCTGAAGTTGAAGAGATGAACGAAAAGCTCGGCAGAGAAAAGCTCATCAAGATAACAGCTAACCCTGCCCTCACAGGCTGGACAGCTGCAAAAATTCTTTGGGTAAAGAACAACGAGCCTGACATATATGAAAAGTGCAGACACATTCTTCTGCCAAAAGACTACCTGAGATTTATTCTCACAGGCGAATATGCAACAGAAGTTTCCGACGCCAGCGGTATGCAGCTGCTTGACGTGCCGAACCGCTGTTGGTCAAAGGAAGTCTGCGACACACTTGGCATTGATATGTCAATGCTTGGCAAGGTATACGAGTCATGCGAAGTAACAGGCAAAGTCACAAAGAAAATGGCTGAACTTACAGGACTTAAAGAGGGCACGATAGTAGTAGGCGGAGCAGGCGACAATGCAGCTGCGGCTATCGGAACAGGCGTTGCAGAGGACGGCAAGGCGTTCACAACTATCGGAACATCAGGCGTTGTATTTGCACACACCTCTTCTATCTCCATTGACCCAAAGGGCAGAGTACACACCTGTTGTGCAGCAGTGCCGAACGCATGGCACGTTATGGGCGTTACACAGGGTGCAGGACTTTCGCTGAAATGGTTCAGAGATAACTTCTGCAATGCTGAAAAAGAAACAGCAAAGTGCATGGGCGTTGACGAATATTATCTTATGGATAAAGAGGCTGAAAAAGTCCCAGTGGGAGCAAACAGACTTCTTTATCTTCCATACCTCATGGGAGAAAGAACACCTCACCTTGACCCTGACGCAAGAGGCGTGTTCTTTGGACTTTCTGCAATGCACACAAAGCGTGATATGCTGAGAGCAGTAATGGAAGGCGTTTCATACTCGCTCAGAGATTGTGTTGAGGTATTCAGAGAAATGGATATCAACGTGTCCGACATGATGGCTTGCGGAGGCGGCGGAAGTTCACCGCTGTGGAGATCAATGCTTGCAGATCTTTACAACTGCCCTGTTAAAACAGCCTCATCAAAGGAAGGCCCAGCCCTTGGCGTAGCACTTCTCGCAGCAACAGGTGCTGGCATTTATTCCTCAGTACCGGAGGCTTGTGCAGCCGTAGTAAAGACCGACAAGATACAGCAGCCTGAGGCAGAGCGAGTACCTGAATACGAAAAATACTACAAGCTCTACACAGAGATATATCCTGCACTGAAAGCAGAATTTGCAAAGCTTGCGAAGATGTAATACAAAAACAAAAGCTCCGATATTTCGTCGGAGTTTTTTGTGTTAAAATGTTTTGACAAATAAAAAAACGGCTCTCCACACAAAGCGGAAAGCCGTTTTGATATATTGGTCGGAGTGACCTGATTTGAACAGGCGACCTCTACCACCCCAAGGTAGCGCGCTACCAAACTACGCCACACCCCGATAATGTATATATTATACTCGATCTGGGAACATTAGTCAAGAACTTTCATCTCAAAATAAAAAAAATTGCAAAAAAGGTATTGACATTCACTTTCATTTGTGATATAATAAATAAGCACTCAAGAGAGAGCATAAAAAACATCGCGGGATGGAGCAGTTCGGTAGCTCGTCGGGCTCATAACCCGAAGGTCGTTGGTTCAAATCCAGCTCCCGCAACCATATTGGTGATACCAAATGGATACTCACCCTTAAAAGCCCGTATTTACGGGCTTTTTTCATGCTTTGAAACCAAAAATTTTTAGTGTAAAACCGTGGATGCTTTTTCATGATTTTCACCGACCGAAGGGGTTCGAACCCTCGACAAATGAATATTGTCAAATAAAACAGCAAGCTTTGAGCAGATTTCGCTCCCGGCTTGCCTTTTTTTTATGAAAAAACATTCACAAAGTTTAGAAGGCTGTTTTGTCAAGTATCACGAAATGTGATAAACGACAAAGCGGCCTTTTTTTGTTTCAAAGGAGGCTCGATAACAAAAATACTATAAAAAGGGAATCTAAAACGACTGGAGGTGATCAAGTAAGAAATGAACGAAGATCAATCCGAGGACATGACCGAAGAACCCGATATGGGAATGACGATGTGAGGTGTAATATGATTTACAACGAAAAGAAGATAGAAATTCTTAGGCAGAGATATCCCGAAGGCACACGAATTTGCCTTGACCACATGGAGGACTTGTGTCCCGTAGAAAGCGGTACTTGCGGAACAGTGCGGTTTGTGGACGATGCAGGAACTCTGCACTGTAAATTTGATAACGGAAGAATGCTCGGCGTTATCCCCGATGTGGATAAGTTCCATAAAATCGATCAGGAACAGAGTCAGATTGATAAGCAAACAGAGGAAAATATTGAGTGCGAGGAAATTACAGAAACGGAAGATCTTGAAGAAAACGAAGAAATGAATATGTCAATGTAACGGTTAAGTTTTGAAAAAGACTTAGCCGTTTTTTTATTACAAAAAGGAAAGGAACGGTGATAAATGATAAAATATTTCGAAGCGTTTGCAGGAATAGGAGCGTTCCGTTCGGCTTTTGAAAAAGTAGGCGGGTTTGAGTGCGTCGGATGGTGTGAAATTGACAGATTCGCACAGAAAGCCTACAGAACGCTGTATGACACAAAGGGGGAAATTTTTTATGAGGACATCACAAAAATCGATTACGGAAATATGCCGGATTTTGATCTGCTCGTTGGAGGCCCGTGCTGCCAATCGTTCAGTGTCGCGGGGCGCAGACTCGCTTTTGAGGACGATAGAGGAAACCTGTTTTTTAACTATATCCAAATCCTTGAAGCCAAGCGCCCCCGTTACTTTATCGCTGAAAACGTACCCAACCTGCTTGGTATATCGCAGGGGGAATGTTTCAGAATCATCCTTGAAAAGATTTCTGAACTGGGGTATAGTATGTGCTGGCGCGTGCTTAACTCTGCCGGATTCGGAATACCGCAGTCAAGAAGAAGGCTGTTCCTTATCGGATATCTTGGAGACAAATGTCCCTCAGAAATACTGGCTTTCGGAGGAAATGATGAGGAAAATTGCGAAAAAAGAAAACCTGAACAGCTGATAGGCGGCAGTCAGGGTTCGAGAGTTTATTCCACAGACGGCACGGCTGTTACGCAATGCAGCGGTTCGGGCGGCATGGGCGGTAAAACGGGACTTTATTTCATAGACTGCAATCCCGATCCTCAGATGACAGACATTGCAAGATGTGTTACCGCACGTCAGAACAGCGGAGTATCTCATCATAGAGGAGAACATTCCGCTGTTTTTTGTGATTTGAACGAAAATCCGCAGATTACAGAAAATGCCCGATGTCTGCATACAAGAATGGATTTGGGAGTAACAAACGAAACTCACAAAGGCGAACGTTCGGGAGTGCTTGAAGAAGCTCCTAGGGCGATAATCAACCCATTTAAGGAAACTACCCGACAGAACGGTCGCAGAATAAAAGAACCTAATGAACCGATGTTTACGCTCACGGTTACGGACAGACACGGAATAGTACACAAAGGCAGAATCCGCAGGCTTATGCCTGTGGAGTGCTGGAAATTGCAGGGATTTACAAAAGAGCAGTTTGAAAAAGTCGCTGAAGCAGGTATGTCCGACGCACAGCTTTACAAGCAGGCAGGAAATTCAATTACGGTAAATGTGGTTGAAGCTATTGCAAGAAATTTACTGAAATTTGACGAGGAGGAAAACGCAAATGAAGAATATGATAAAAATATTTGAAAATGACGAATTCGGAAAAGTGAGAACAGTCATTAAGGACGGCGAACCGTGGCTTGTAGGAAAAGATGTTGCGGAAATTTTAGGGTATTCCAACACAAGGGACGCTCTTTCACGTCATGTGGATACCGAGGATAAAACCACCGTCGTGATTTCCGACAGTGGTTCAAATTACAAGAGCAAGACCACTATTATCAATGAAAGCGGCTTTTACAGCTTAGTTCTCTCAAGCAAAATGCCGAGAGCCAAAGAGTTCAGGCGTTGGGTGACCGCCGAAGTCCTCCCCACCATCAGACGCACCGGCGGCTACGTTTCCAACGAGGATATGTTCATCAAAAACTATCTTCCCTTTCTCGACGAGCCATACCGTGACCTGTTCCGACTTCAAATGACCATTATCAACAAGCTGAATGAACGTATCCGCCACGATCAGCCGCTGGTGGAGTTTGCGAATCAGGTGTCAAATACCGATAATCTTATCGACATGAACGCAATGGCAAAGCTTGCGAGAGCGGAAAATATCCCCGTCGGCAGGAACAAGCTTTACGGCTGGCTGAAAGGAAAAGGTGTGCTTATGGCAAACAATCTGCCGTATCAGGCTTTTATCGACCGCGGATATTTTTCCGTAAAGGAGTCGGTTTTTGAAACTCCGACTATGACAAAGACCTATCAGCAGACGTTTGTGACAGGAAAAGGGCAAAGATTTGTGATCACTCTGCTGAGAAAATATTATGGCAAGGAGATGGGATAATGCACACAAACAGAATTAAAGCTAAAGTGGACTTCAAGTTCTGCCTCGGCAGTATTCCTGCAATGCTGAGAGCCACAAAGCCCGTACTTTCGGAAAGGCAGTACAAGGAATTGTGCAACGAGGTCAATAAAGCCAACGGCTATCTTGACCAGAAAAGAATAATTTTCAGCTACGTCGATCCGATCATCAAGGGTTGAAAACAGCGTAAAATCAAATATTTAAGCGTAAAATCTAATATTTAATTAAGTCGTTTTGCCAATGACAGAAAACTTCTGTTTTTAGCAAAGCGACTTTCTTTCTGTCATTGGCTTTAAACGGCAGAAAGGAGTTTCATGAACAGTTTTATGTCATGGGTGGGAGGGAAAAAAGCTCTCAGGGACGACGTGCTTGCTCGCTTTCCTCCTTACTATGAACGGTATATCGAGGTTTTCGGAGGGGCGGGCTGGGTGCTTTTTCGCAAGCCGCCCGGTATGGATTTTGAGGTATACAACGATTTTAACGGAAATCTTGCCAATCTTTATCGCTGTGTCAGGGACAAGCCGAATAAGCTGAAATACAAACTACGGTATGTCCTCGATTCTCGTGAAGATTTCGACTGGATTGCTAGTCTTCATAAGCGAGGTCTGTTCAGCAGATTTCGTGATGTTGACAGGGCGGCGAAGTTTTATCAGCTTATCCGTTACAGCTACGCAAGTGGACTTGACAGCTTCGGCAGTCAGCCGCATTCAATATGGTCGGATTTCCCGATGATAGACTTGGCAGCAAGGAGATTGCAGAAGGTAGTAGTTGAAAACAAGGATTTTGAAAAGCTCATCAGGCAGTACGACCGCCCTGTCAGCTTTTTTTATTGCGATCCGCCGTACTTTGCAACTGAAAACTACTACAAAGACGTTGGTTTTAAAACCAAGGATCATATTAGGCTCAGGGATTCGCTAATGGATATCAAGGGCAAGTTTCTTGTTTCCTACAATGACTGTCCTGAAATCCGTGAACTTTGGGATAAACCTAATATTCACATTGAGGAGATCAGCAGAGTGAATAATCTGGCGCAGCGATACGACGGCGGCTGTCAGTATGCGGAACTCCTCATATCCAATTACGATACAAGCGAGAGATTACAGGCGGTTCGCCAGCTCTCGCTGTTTGACGATGAAACAGACAATTTGGAGGTATAATTTTATGAGAAAGATTATTTTTGCACAGGTACTCACGACTAACGGAACTACCGAATTTTCGGGACTTTACGATGAAAACGGAAATCCTGTTGTTGTAGAAATGGAGTGTGATGAAAGCGGAGTGACGCTTACGATATGGCGAAATGCGCCCGAAAGAGAACGCCGTGACTGCGGTATCTCAGAGGAAGAGATTGAGAGGACTTGCGCTATGTACGATGATTGTGGAGATTGTCCACTGTGGGATTATTGCAATGAAGATGAGGAGGTTTTGTAAATGAAAATACTTGTTATTGAGCCTGAAAAAGCGCCGTATGAAAAGGAAATCGGCGATGATATTCACGATATGCAGGCAATAGTCGGAGGGTGTATCGAGCCCATATATTTTGAGCCGAAGCAGGACGCTTTAGTTTGGTGCAACGATGAATTTCTGCTTAACGGTTCACAGCCCAATCGTATTGTGGGAAATGTTCTTGTACACGGAACATTCTTTGTTTCAGGCAACTATATGAACGAATACGGCGAATGGGACAGCTGTTCACTTACCGATGATCAGATCAAGAAATATTCCGAAATGTTTGAAACTCCCATTATCGTATTGGAGCAAGCGGAGAAATTGACCGAGGACTTTGAGGAATCGGAAGAACCCGAATTTACAATGTCATAAACGAAAGGATCAGGTGATGCAAATGAAAATTTCAGCGACTATCAACAGACTTGTGGATAAGCCCGAAAGCAATATAAAGGCTTTTGCAAGTGTAAGCTTTGACGGCTTTTACGCTGTTCACGGTATCAAGGTGTGCGAGGGTGAAAAGGGACGGTTTGTTTCTATGCCGTCCACGCAGTACACCGACCGTGACGGCAACAAGCAGTATTCGGACATTTTTCATGCAGTCACAAAATCGGCAAGAAATGTGCTTAATCAGGCTGTTCTGAACGCTTACGATGTCAAGTTGCAGCAGATACAGGCAACAGAAATTGAGGTTGAAAATACTCCCGACGAGGAAATGGCGGACGAGCCTGCGGACGAACCTGAACCTGAGATAGCAATGTGAAATATCTCACAAAAGAATACTGTATACTTTGTTGCTTTGGTAGAATTTCTTTGAAAAGACTGGATTATGATGTATCTCTGTGATATAGTGAAAGAAACAAATTTATCGGGGTGATACTATGAAAAAAGCAATAACGATCTTAGCTATATGCAGTCTTCTGCTCACGGCTTGCGGACAGATAGACGATACAGAATCCAAATCGGAAACTACTACTGCAATTGCTTCCGAAAGCACGGCTGGCGAAGATACTGCGGAAACTTCATCGGCAAAAGAAGAAAAGGATACAAGCGAAGCCACGACTACTACGAAAAAGAGTTCGCAGACGGTATCCTCTTCCTCGAAGCCGACGGGTACAATTGTAACTACAACAAAGAAATCCATTTCGTCAGGAGCTTCGGGAAATTCAGTTCAGGGACAGAACAATTCCGTGCAGAATAATAACGGTCAGGAAAATAACTACCAGCCTGAACAGAATAGTCAGCAGACCTATAATTCGCCGTCTAATAACGATCAGAGCAATAACGGTGCGCAACAGAATAACCAATCGTCTGAGAATAAGCCTCAGATTACAACGGCAAAACCTGCGGTGACAAATCCGCCGACTACGACTACACCAAGGCCGCAGACTGAACCGCCTGCACCGGAGCCTACTGAGGAAGAAAGGTATATGGGTATTGGCAGAAACTTATTGCATGATGGTTCTGACTACAGCAAGGCAGAAGCGGTATACAACTGGATGACTGAAAACGGTTCGGGTACTTGCGTGAATTATTCATACAAGACATACCTAATCTGTCAAGGTATAGGGCTTGATTGCTATGCTTGCTGGACTGACTCAGGAATATACGGACACGTTGCCAATATAGTGAAAGTTGACGGAATATGGTATGTTCTTGATACTCAGGCAGGCGCTTTTCTTGACTACAACTATGGTTTTACAGAGGTTGTTGATATTGATGAAAACCATATTGCGGATGGAAGTATGATAAGCGATTATAGCTATGAAGAATTACACGAATAAAACGAAATACTAATAAACAGAGAGCCGAAGAAATTTCGGCTCTTTTTCTTTGCAAAAATGAAAAGGAGAAATGCTATATATGTTTAAAACAAAATCAAAAATATTGAGAAAACTCAGCGCTGGGTTAATGGCAGGACTCTGCGCTTTTTCTATGCTTGGCTCTACAATGAGCGGAGTTATCACGGCAAATGCCGCCAGCAACTCGACCAAAAACTCTGCGTTTCCGTCTTCCGATACGGTAATCGCAAAGGCGGCGACGCTTCTCGGCTCTCCGTATACTTTTGGGAATAAGGGGTACTGGTATGCATACAATCAGGGTCAGTATACTCCGCTGTCGGTACGGACGATAAACAATCTCGGTATCGACTGTTCGGGACTTGTGTATTATACGCTGACACAGCTTGGATACAAAACATCGGGTTTTTCATGGAATAATCCTGTTCCCGTTGATACCGATCACTGGCTGACGGTAAACGACAACTGCACTATCAGCTACGGCGGTAAAACTTCTAAGATCGATGTTGAAAAGAAAAATATCAAGACAACAGACCGTCCTTATTGGGAGTGTTCCGACGGTTCGACGATTACTCCCGGTTCGGTAGTGGTGGCTCAGAATCCATATGGCGAAGATCATGCGTGGATTTACATGGGTGAATTCAATTCAAGAAACGAGGTAGTAAGCTATCTTAAGTCTATCGGCGTTTCAGAAAGTCTTATCAATTCCAAAACAGTCGGTGACGGAAAAGGTGCAGGCGGCAGGCATTGGAGAATCGAGGCTAACGGCTCTGAGGGAGTTGTTATCAATAACAAGACCGACGGTAAAGCTGCGACTGTCATGAATATGTCGGCGTTCAGGATCACATCCAAAGATGTGAAATTTACTATTACAAAAGTCTATAAAGCTGATAATACCGTAAAGATCAATGGTATCAGTCCTATTGACGGTTCACAGGCTATTTACGGCGTATACACTGATAAAGCTTGCAAAAACAAAGCAGGAGAAATCAAAATCGATAAAAACGGAAGCGGCTCGATTGAACTTCCGAATAAGCAGTATTATGTTAAAGAAATCAAAGCACCTACAGGCTACAGCCTATCAACTGAAGTATTTGCACTTAATGCAAATGAAAACGTAAATGTTACCGAGGATTATCTTAAAGGAAACATCATAATCAATAAAACTGCCGAGGATGGTATAATCGGTCAGCGTGAATTTAGAGTAACATGGACTCAGAACGGAAAATCTCACTCCAAGACGGCAAAGACAAATTCAAGCGGAATTGCGGAGTTTAAAGGTCTTAACGTATACGATCTTACAAGTAAAAAAGCAATTTCATATACCATATCCGAAATCAACGTAGATACGAGATATGAAACTCCCAAGGCGAAGAATGTCAAGCTTACCGACGGCGACGTTGATCTGACTGTCAATGTAAAGTTCAACAACGAACTCAAAACAGGTTCTATTAAGATCAACAAGCAGTCTGAGGATAATCAGAACGGAGGCAGAGAATTTACTGTCACAGGTAACGGCAAGACTTACAGCATAAAAACCGGTTCTGACGGTGTTGCAATTCTTTCCGATATCCCCGTATACGACAGTAACAATCAGAAAATTGTTTACACGATTTCTGAAAAAAACGTTCCCATAAAGTATGTTGTTCCTGCCAGTCAGACGGTTACTTTGACAGCTGATGAAACTACCTCTGTAACGTTTGAAAATGTGCTTAAAAAATTCACTTTGGAAGTTACAAAAAAAGACTCGGAAAAGGCTGAAAAACAAGGCGATGCAAGCCTTGCGGGAGCGGTTTACGGCGTGTTTAAAGACAGTGTTTTGATAGACGAATACACCACAGATGAAAACGGATATTTCAAGACAAAAGAGTATGTCTGCGGAAACTACACGGTTCAGGAAATTTCACCAAGCGAGGGCTATCTGCTTGACAAAACTGTGTACTCGGTTGGTGCAGAAGCTGAGAATTATTCCATTGAGCATAACCCCATTTCTATGACAGTGACCGAGGACGTGATCAAGGGGAATATTGCTATCATCAAGCATTCCGATGACGGCTCAACGCAGATCGAAACTCCCGAAGTCGGTGCAGAGTTTGAGGTTTATCTCAAGTCATCAGGCTCTTATGAAGCTGCAAGAGACAGCGAAAAAGACTATCTCGTATGCGATGAAAACGGCTATGCTGCGACAAAAAAGCTCCCCTACGGAATCTATGTCGTTCATCAGACCAAGGGCTGGGAAAGCACCGAATATATGGAGGATTTTGAGGTTGTAATCAGCGAAAACGAAAAAGAATATTTCTATTTGCTCAATGACGCAGTGAAAAAATCCTTTGTTAAAATCGTGAAAAAGGACGCTGAAACAGGCAATGTAATTCCCGTTTCGGGCATCGGCTTCAAGGTTTGGGACTGTGCAAATTCCGAATATATTTCTCAAAAAATTTACTATCCGTCTGAGATGATTCTTGATGAATTTTATACAGACGAAAGCGGCTCTCTTATGCTCCCGAACGAGCTTGCTTACGGCGATTATGAGCTTCATGAGGTGCAGTCGGCAGAGGGATATGTGCTTGACGGAACGCCCACTCCGTTTACCATAGACGGCACTGTAGAAACCGTAGTTGTGGAGAAAACAAATACCGCACAGAAGGGCAAAATTTCGGTTCAGAAAACAGGTGATATTTTCACAACGGTCGCTACAGCATCATCTGCTTACACGGATGAAAACGGCGAAACTATTGTAAATCCGACAACTTACACTCCCGTTTTTGCAAGCGGAAATCTGTCCGGCGCAGTATTTCAGATCATTGCAAGCGAGGATATCATAACTGCCGACGGCACACTCAGAGCAAGTGCAGGAGATGTTGTGGCTGAGATAACGACCGATGAAAACGGTTATGCGGAAACTGATTTGCTGTATCTCGGAAAATATGAGGTCAGAGAAAATACTGCTCCTGACGGCTATGTTCTGAACGCAGAATCTCAGTTTGTTGAACTGACCTATGCAGGACAGGAAATTGCTGTTCGTGATACCGTAAATACGTCATTTGTCAACGATTATCAGGGTGTAGAAATTTCACTTTCTAAGGTCATGGAGAACGACGAGCTGTTCGCAATTTATGGAAAGAACTGCTATACAAGCGTTCGTTTCGGACTGTTCGCAGCCGAGAATATTACTGCGGCTGACGGTTCTGTTATTCCTGCTGACGGACTGCTTTCAGAGGTTTCACTTGATGAGAATATGACCGCAAAATTTGATGTACAGATACCTTTCGGCAGGTATTATGTTCAGGA
>OHEV01000372.1_pt1 | contig 27720 bp, 19 predicted proteins | sample 1567331 | NCBI WGS metagenome assembly OHEV01 (sample SAMEA3879561, study PRJEB24766) | human gut metagenome | biome: human-associated habitat; feature: feces | place: USA | collected 1985/1987 | reverse complement strand
TTGAAAATGTTTGTTTTTTGCTTTACAAAACCTTTTTTATATGGTATTATCCATTCATAACACTTTATTACGCTAAATTACTAACGCGTTAAACCGAGGTAAAAATATGAAAAAGAAAATCACCGTTATCGTTTCGATTATTTCAATAGTTTTCGTGATGGCGTTTGCGCTTGCAGCCTGCAACAAGGAAACAAAACCCGGCTACACCGCGCTCTCGGCGCAGGCAGACGTTTTCAAGGAACTCAACTCCAAAACCGCCGACGTTGGCATAATGGACTACACGATGGCGAACTATCTTTTAAGCGTCGACTCCGCAATGGCGAAAAATCTGACGATCGCCGACGTGGAATTTGAAAAGGAATACTATGGCATCGCTTTCAGAAAGGCAGCCGACGGCAAATACAACGCGCTCACCGACCTTGTAAACAAGGCACTTGTCGACCTCAAAGACACTAAATATAAGGAAATTGCCAAAAACTACGGCATCGACGGCGCAATTCTTGACCTGACCTACACCCAACCCACGGGCGAAGCGGACAACACCGAACTCGACCATATCAAGAAAAACGGCAAAATCGTCATCGGATTCACCTTGAACGCGCCCATGGCTCTCGGCGAAGGCGACAAAACGACGGGCGGTTTCGACACCGACCTTGCAAAAGCGGTCTTTGCAAAAATCAGCGAGAAAGTCGGCAAGACAATCGATGTTGAATTCAAACTTATCGATTGGGGCAAGAAGGAGTCCGAAATGGAAGCAAAAACCATCGACTGCGTATGGAACGGTCTGACCGTAACGCCGGCGCGTGCCGCACAATGGTCGATAACGATGAACTACCTTGAAAACAAACAATGCGCCGTCATCAGAAAAGCCGACAAAGATAAATACAACTCCTACGACGCTTTGAAAAAAGCGCGCATCGTGGCGGAAGACGGCTCGGCAGGCGAAGACGCCGCAAAAGAAATTCTCGGCATAAAATAATTAAACAAAAAAATACTTTTTCGATTTCGCCGTGCAAACGGCGAAATCTACCTTTTTTACGGACTTATAAATATGGTTTTATCGGCAGCAACAATTTCATTTTCGGAAGTGACGAGGCAACTTTTCACGGGGTTCGGGACAACGTGTCTTTTGTTTATTCTGACGCTTGTCCTGTCCGTGCCTTTGGGGCTTATCGTCTGCTTCGGCTCGATGTCGAAGTTCAAACCGCTTCAATATCTTTCAAAACTTATCGTATGGATTATCCGCGGCACGCCGCTTATGCTTCAAATCATCGTGGTATTTTACGTGCCGGGGCTTTTGTTCGATTATCCGATGCAATCGCGATTTACGGCGGTACTCGTGGCGTTTGTGATAAACTACGCCTGCTACTTTTCGGAAATTTATCGCGGCGGGATCCAGTCGATACCGCGCGGACAAACGGAAGCGGCGGCAGTCTTAGGCATGAAGAAATCGCAGGCATTCTTTTACGTAACCCTGCCGCAGGTCGTGAAGCGCATTATGCCCCCGATGTCCAACGAAATAATCACGCTTGTCAAGGACACGTCGCTTGCGCGCGTCATCGGCGTTGTGGAACTCATCAAATTCAGCGAGCAAATCGTCAACAATTACGTCGTGTTATGGCCGCTTTTCTATGCGGGCGTATTTTATCTCGTGTTCAGCGGGCTGCTCACTCTTCTTTTCCGCTACATCGAAAAGAAGCTGGACTATTATAAGGTATAAAAAATGGCAATTCTGGAAGTTATAAATTTGAAAAAATCGTTCGGCGCGCAGGAAGTGCTGAAAGGCATAAATTTTGAAATGGACAAAGGCGAAGTCGTGGTAATTATCGGCTCCTCGGGCAGCGGAAAGACGACGCTCCTTCGGTGCTTAAACTTTTTGGAAACCGCCGACGACGGGCAAATTATCGTTGACGGCGAAACTCTTTTCGACGGCGCAAGCGACAAAAACGAAAAATACAACGACCTTCGGAAAAAACGGCTGCACTTCGGACTTGTGTTCCAGCAGTTCAATTTGTTCCCGCATATGAACGTTTTGAAGAACGTGAAAATATCTGCGGAACTACTGGCAAAAGACAAGATAAAACAGCAAATTAAGGAGTTAAAACAGCAGAAAGTGCGCGGTAAAGCGTTGAGTTTGCAAAAAAAGCAACTTAAAGAAGCCGAGTTTTCGGCAATCGACGCCCGCGCGAAAGAGACTCTTTCAAAGGTCGGGCTTCTGGACAGATGCGCGGCATACCCTTGCGAACTTTCGGGCGGACAACAGCAGCGCGTCGCAATCGCAAGAGCCCTTGCGCTCTCCCCCGATATCTTGTGCTTTGACGAGCCGACGTCCGCGCTCGATCCCGAACTTACGGGCGAAGTCCTGAAAGTCATAAAGGGGCTTAAAGGCGACAGCACGATGATTATCGTAACGCACGAAATGGACTTTGCAAGAAAAGTTGCCGACCGCGTCGTGTTTATGGCGGACGGCGAAGTCGCCGAATACGGCACGCCCGACGAAATCTTCGACAATCCCAAAACCGAGAAACTGAAAGCGTTTTTGTTGAACTCCACGTCGACGTTTGAATAAATTATAGGCGTTTTTACTTTTCTTTTTTGAAAATATTTGTATAATAACGTTTATGAACAACGTTGAAAATCACAAGAAAAACAAAGAAATCGCGACGCTTGGGATAACGCTTGCCCTTGTCGTCGTGTTGCAGGCTCTTGCGGAAATCATACAAAAATTCGGGCTGCCGATAAGTTTTGCGCTGGGGCTTATTCCCGTCTTTGTTTGCGGACAGGTTTACGGCGTGAAATTCGGCGCGATCTCGGGCGGCGTATTCGGGCTTGTAAGTTTGTTTATCGCGCTTATTTATTCGGGCAGTATTCCTATGTACGCAGTTGCGATAAACCCGCTCGTATCGGTTTTTCCGCGCATATTGTGCGGCACCGTCTGCGCGCTCGTATACAAAGGACTGAGCAAGGCGGCGGCGAAATCGACAAAACCGCGCACCGAAAAACAAAACCGCGCCGTGAACTTTGCAATCGGCTGTTTTTCAACGATTTGCGGCGTTATCACCAACACGATATTGTTCCTTTCAATGTTTCTGGCGTTCGCGCACGGCAAAAACTACGACGGGCTTGTCATAAATTTCAAGTGGCTTTTGTCAAGCGTGGTTGCAATCAACACCGTTGTCGAACTTTGCCTGTTTGCGGTAATCGTGCCGTCGATAACCGTAGTTTTGAATATTATCGAAAACAAACGTCAAGATGAAAACGGCGAGAATTAGCGCCTTTTCGAGTTTTTGACAAAACCTTACTCGGTTACGTACGACAAGTACGCGCCCGTGTAAGAACTTGTCAAGAAACGTCAAAAATCCATCTGATTCTCGCCGTTTTCGGGAGCATTTTAAGTTTTCGGGGATTTTGATAAAATATATTTTTCCCGCGCAGCGCACTTTATGTCATTGCGAGCAAAAAAGGGGACCCCAAAAGATACTTTTGTACTTTTGGGGAAAAGGCGCACACAAGCAAAAGAGTGAGCATTGCCGCAAGCGACAATGCGATTTCAAAAGTGCAGTGTGCGCCGCGCGGAAGGGGCACCTTATAATAAAACCCTCGCGATTTTGCGAGGGTTTTTTAGGTTTTATTCTTTGGGTTCGTTTGCGGTTTGTTCTTTTGCGGTTTGTTCTTCCGCAGGTTGGTTTTGTTCGTTTTTTGGGGTATTTTGTTCCGTTTCGGTCGGCGCGTCCGTTTTCTTTTTGCGGCCTATCAGCTTTTCAAGTTTCGGGAAAAGCGGGGTGTAGTCGAAAACTTTGTCAAGCCCTTTCCCGATTACCGCGATTATCGGGGCGTTTATCAACGTCGTGACAATCGTCCCAAGCCCCAGACTATGATAACTTGTCGTGGCGATATTTTTCCAGTCAAAGGTATTCGCGTCCCTGAATATCGTAAGAGCAAGCACCACGGACAGCACCAGAAAAGACAAGTCGAAAACGAGTTTCACCCTGTTTATTTTCAGGGAATATCTGTCGGACAGTTCCGCAACGAAAAGTTCGTGCACTTGCAGCGGCATATACGTCCTGAAAAAGCACGCCACGCCCGCCGCCGTCATCACGTCGCCCGCGATAAGCATAATCCATTTTAAGTACGCTTCTGTGAGCACGACGTTTTTGAAAACCAACATCCACATGTCCATCACGTAGCCGTATATCACCGCCACCGCAAACGCCAGCAGGTATCGCCAGTTCACCCGTTGCACGACGGCGCACATTATAAGGAGAATCGCGCCCTGCACAAGATATTCGACCGTGCCCACCGACACTGCCCAAAGCGGCTTTATCGCCTCGTACACGATAAACGTCGGCGCGGCAATCATCGAAACCCCGAGATCGGCTTTCTTGCTCATCGTCACGCCAAGCGCGACAAGGAATATGCCCAGCACCCACATAAGTTCCGCGGTCTTCGGGATTTTTTTAAGCGGTTTTTTCATTAGTTCACCTTGAATTTTCTCACGATATATTATCACCGCGAGTGAAAAGTTGCAAGCGATTTTCAAAGAAATATGCGCCCTTTCGGACGCATACTTTGTTTTTTTGAGATGGGGCGCGGTTATTGCCACGTTCCGTTGTTGTAATTATAGGTTTTGCTTGTCTCCGCCGCAACCGTCGAGTTGTCCGCATTTACGAACACCAGCGATTTGGTTGTCATCGTCTTATCAAGCCGTGTGTAACTCGTCATCAGTATTTTGCTTACATTTCCTTTCCCTTCCGGCGAATAAACGTCCGTTATTGTAGCATTTGCGCCGACAACAACGTTCCCTGCCGTTGTCGACAATACTTTTCCACCGAATGCTCCGTTTATGTTTAACGTGCCGTTCACGGTGAATATTGCATCACCTAACCCTGACGGATAATGCGTATCGGTGACATCCTTGAAATCTCCGGTATACACAACTATACTTCCGTTTTGATTAAGAGTTGCGCCATTGTCTATCGTAAGGCTTGAACCGGGCATCAACTTGTACTTATATTTTTGAGTGAACGTACCGGATTTTATGACAATATCGGTTTTCCCGCAAATCGGGAAAAATACCTTTTCAGAAGTCATACTTATTGTCATGTTCACTACTTCTAACGTAACCGAGGTATATCCGTCTTCCACCGAGCCATACGTTTCGATACCTACTCTATCGCCTTTGAACGTTTTTACAACTTTTGCGTCAGAACTCTTCATTCTGACAAGTCCCGATGACTCTTTACTGTCAGAAGACACGAACGGGAGCCAGGCTTCGTTAATTTGTGCCTTAATACCCGCTATTGCGCTTGTTGCTATTTTTGCATAGCCTTGAAGTTTTGAACCTTTGTGCAAAGTAATTGATAATTGTACACTACGCAATTCATAATGACTGAACGGGAATTGCTCAGGGTTTTTTTCATTTGTTGAAAAAGCTAATGATTTTCCGTCGCCGATGTATCTGCCTGCCGATTCGGAACCGCCCAGCCAACCTGTAATACACAGATTTTCAATCACGGTCGTGTTGTTTGCGGTAATTTCGCCGTTTCCTTTGATATATCCGTACACTTCAAGCGTTGCGTTGTTGAGCGTAATCGTGCCGCCTAAACTTATTTCGCAATAGTTGCCCCTTACTCCGTTTTGCACTCCGCCCGAAGTTGTTGTTCCCGTTTGTGCGCCGACGATAAGATTTCCGTTGACGATAACTTCAATGCCTTCGGGGATAACGAGCGTTCTATAAAGTTTCGCAGTTCCCGTAAGCGCGGCGGTTGCCTTGTAGTTATCGCTCCCTTCTTTGCCCGCGCCGATATGACCGACGGTGTCGTTCTCGTTAAACGGCAGAAGCAGCGTTACGCCCGTCTTGACGGTTTTGAATTTTACGTCGTTGTAAAGCACGCCTGCGATTTCTTGCGTTGCAAACGCCGTGTCGTTCAAAACGAAAATCGTTTGTCCGCTTGTCGCGACGTCAAGTGCGTCTTCGATTGTGTAATAGTTGTTGCCGACTTTCACGCCCTTGACTTTTACGTAAACGACGTTGTCGGACAAAGCGAAGTTGTCCGCCGTAAGCGTCGCGGTTGTTTTGTGCGTGCCTGCCGCAGAAAACATATTCTTTTCAAACGTCAGGGTGTAAGGCTCCGTTACTTCGATGTTATTGTACTTCACGGTCGTGCTGATTTCGTACGACGCGCCGTCATCATAATTGAACTCGAAAAGGTTTTGCGCGAGCGTTACCGTCGCCTTTTGAAGGACGAGCGTTACCTTCGTTGCAAAATCTTCGTAGTTTGCGGGGTCCATATTGTATTTCGCCGCGTATTCCGTCTTTGTGCAAACGGGGGTTTCGCCCGCGTCAACCCAAGTAAATCCTTCTGCGAGCGCGTAATTTCCAAGCGTTTTGTTGGGATCGTACGTGCCGGAAAGCGCGGTATGCGCGGTAACGGACGTATACTTTGTTTTATTGATGACGATTGTTTTTTCGTTATTCGTCAGGATATAGTTGTCGTCCGCCACGGTTACCGTATAAGTGCCAGCGTTTTTGAACTCGCAAGCCTTGCCGTCTTTTGTGAATATAAGGTTTGCAGTTTTGCCGTCGTACGTTGCCGTGGGCAAAGTCTGTCCGTCGTTGTAAACGTAACTTTCCGCAATAGTCCAGTCGACTTTGGCTTCCTTTTTGTTTATCGTGAGTTTGCCGGTGACGAAAGACACGTTATAGTTATCGCTTGCGGTAAGTCCCGAAACGGAAATTACGTAATCGCCCGCATCCGTGCCTGCGCCGTTGTAATCCGCTTTGCCCGAAAGCGTTTCGCCCTCTACAAGTCCCGTGACGGTGTACTCAAACTTGGGGGTTCCGCCGTAAGTTATCGTGACGTCGTTAACCTTTACTGTGACCGCTTTCTTGTTTATCGTAAGCGTAACGCTTCCAGCATAGTCCGCTTGGGTTTTGTTGTCGACAACCTTAAAATATATCGGGTATGCGCCTGCGTTTGTATACTTGGGTGATTCTTCGAGATTGCAGTTTTCTGCACTTTCGCCGTACGTTATCGTGTAGTTTTTGGTTGCGTCGGTCTTTGTGACCTTAACGCTGTGCGGCTTCCCGTCGTACGTCAGCGTTACATTGGGGAAATCTATTGCGAATTCGCCGACCTCTACAAATTCAACGCTCATTTCGTACGCGATTTCGTAACATGCGGTAACGTCTTCACCCTTGGCGTTTTTAACGCTAATGAATTTGTCGAAATCGTCTGCGTAATATGTGCCTTTGACGTCCTTTGTTATCGTGACGTGTCCAGTGACGGTATCGCCCGCAACAAGTCCGATTTTTTCCAGGTGTTCTGCATTGACCGTGTAGGTTTTCCCGAGCGCAACGGTCGCCGTATTCGTATTATTGAGTTTTATCGTAAGCTTCTTTTGGACGACGGTGAACGTTGTGCCGGTTGCAGTGATTGCATAGTTTTTGTTTGCTTCGGCGTTTTCGTCAAAAACGACGCTTGCGGTATAATCGCCGGGTTTATTGCCGACCTCATAGTTGGGGTTAAGCGTGTATGAAAGGCTGTCGCCGTCAAGCACGCCTTTAACTTCAACCTTTGCCGACAAATCGGGCACTTTGTCGCCGTATTCGATATCGTCAACTTTGTTTATCGTGATTGTCGCCGCTTTTTTATTGACCTTGAATTCGACCGTGTTCACGGTGATATTGTAAAAATTCGTCTTTTCGCCCGAAAGGGTTACTGTCGCCGTATACGTACCCACGTCGAGTTTTTCTGCAAATTCCGTTTTGGTAATCGTGAAGTTTTCTTCCGTATCCGAAAGTTTCAACCCATCGAATTTATAAGTTATTATTGGCAAAGCTTCGCCGTACGTGAGTTCGGTTTTGTCCAGCGAAACGGTTACCGTGAGCTTCGCTTCGTTAATCGTAATCGTGCCGACGGTTGTGAGTTTTATATCGTAATTCTTTTCGGGATAATTTTCGCGTAAGACCGAAATATCCACGTTTTCGATATTGTACGTGCCGACGTTATTTGCAACGTTGCCCGTTATTTTGGTATAGACGAAGTGCAATTCGTATTTGCCGCTTTCAATCGTGTACGTTTCTTCGCCGATTTTTGCGGTAAGGCTCGGCAAATTATCGCCGTATGTCAACTTGTCGCTCTTTGGCGTGACGGTGGCGGTAACTTCCGCTTTTTTTATCTTTACCGTGATTTTTCCCGACGTGTACGGGTTGTAGTTGTCGCCCCTTTCAACTCTTACATAGTAATCGTGTTCGCCGCAGTCGAGCGCCGACAAATCGACGTTTTGAAGCGGGAAGGTTGTGCCGTCGGTGCCGTATGTTACGACGTCGCCTTCCTGAAGTCCGCTTATTTCGATTTTGGCGTTTTTATCGCCGTACGTCATCATTATGTCGCCCGTTACCTTAATGCCCGAAATGTCCGCGGGGGATACGATAAGCGTTTCGCCTGCTGTAAAGTCTTTTTCGACAGAGCCGCATCCTTCCTTTGACGCGACGATTTTGACGTTTGCCAGATATTCGCCCGCCGCAAGGTTTTGAAGGGTGAGCGACGATTTGGTTGTTTCTTCCGTCTTATAAAAAACGTTATCTTTATTTATTGTCCATATATACTTATAAGTAACGCCATCGTACAATTCGGTGCCCTCATTCGGCGTTACCGTAAATTTGGCGGAATTGCTTTCCGTAAACGTGAAGTCCGCAGGGGTATTAACCTTGAAATCGCCGATTGCGGAATCCAAAAGCCTTAATTTCAGCGTAAGCGTAAAGTTTTCAGCCGGCATTGTCGGCAAATCAAGCTCGTCGATTCTCGTTCCGTCCGCTTTGTACCAGCCGTCGTAATCCAGAATATCGTCGTACTCCACGGCGTTGACTGCCGTTTCAAAATGGCTGTCGATGGACGCGCCATACTCGACCTCCGCCGTGTAAACCGTCGTGCCGTCAAAGTTAATAAACGTCAGCGTGAACTTCTTCGTTTCAAACTTTGCGTTGACGATAAGGTCGCTTGTGACGTTGTCGAACGGTTTGTCCCATCCGACGAACTTTTCAGTTGGGGTATCGAACACGTTCGGCGCAGTTGCGGCAAAGCCGTGTTTCACCCTTTCGTTTTTAATCATCGTTTCGCCGTTTTTGAAAGTGACCGTATACTCGTTAAGTTCGTACACGGCGGAAACTTCAATATCTTCCGTCACCTTTGAAAAGTCTTTGTCCCATTTTGCAAAATGCATGCCTTCGGGCGGCGAAAGCCTGGCGGTATCGGGCGCGGTCGCGGCGGCTTCGTATTCCACCGTTTGGGTTTCAAGCACCTTTTCGCCGTCCTTAAACGTCACCTTGAACGTGTCGACGTCGTACACCGCGTTTATCGTAAGGTCGCTTGTGACGTTGTCAAATTTTTTATCCCAGCCTATGAAAGTCTTTCCGTATTTTTCGGAAACCTCGGGCGCGGTTACGGCAGAGCCGTGCGGGACGTTTGGAAAGGTTTCAAGCACCTTTTCGCCGTCCATAAACGTTACGGTGTATTTATTGATCGTCCATTTGACGTAAACCGTATCGCCGTTTTTGACTTTGGAATCCTTTGTAAGCGGCTTCAAAAAGTCCGCGTCGCGATACAGTCTTCCGGTGTATCCTTCTTTTTGAAGACTGAGCGTGAATAAGTCGGAAAACACGACGTTTTCCTTGTAAATGCTGCCGTCTTCGTCTTGGATTTTCACAATCACTTTCGTTTGTCCGTCTTTGTCAGCCACGTTGCTTTTGTTGCATGCAAACAGCGTAACAAGCCCGATTAAGAGCACGATACACACGAGCATTGTTTTTAATCCTTTTTTGCTCATTCAACATCCTCCGCTACCACGGGATGGATTTTCATCCCTTGGCTTTCTTGGTTTTTTATGTTTTCCTGCCATGACAGGTTTCTACTCGATTTATTATTATAAAGGTAAAATCTGAAATCGCCCGCGCCTGCAGCCATAGGCAGCATTTTGCCCTGATTTCTGATATTCTCGTCCTTGCTGTTTTCAAGCACCGAGATATTGACGTCGTACACGCCGAACTGCTTTGTTTCGTCGTTCGCTCTTGTTAGGTCAAGGTACGAATAGTTATATCCGCCGCCGTAAAACGCTATGCCGCCGTGGACGTATTCCGTCCCTCCGACGTTCAGGATTATATCGCGGCATTCCTCCTTTACCTTTGCGACTTCTTTCATCATTTCCGCAACGTTCATCGAAAGCCACGGATTTGCGTCGCCGGTAACTTCGATAAGCGTGCTGCTGTCAACGTTTGAAAGGTTTTTCCAGTCAAGCATCTTTACGTCGCCGACAATGCGAAGCGCCGACGCATACGAGGTCGCCGCGCATCCTTCCCACGTCGTTATCGTGCCGCCTAACAAGAATTCGCCCGAGAAATGCGTTTCCATACCGACCGAGAACAACCCCGACGTTTCGAGCACCGAGTTTTTGAGCGTAACGTCGTTGATAAGATAATTGTCGTTGAAGTATTTGTCCGTCTTGTTGCTCTCGCTGTAAGGCGAATACGGATTGTTGTTTGCGTCAAGAAGCTTTCTTTGCACTTCGTTTGTCTGTTTCAGCGCGCGGTTGCTGCCGATTTTCAATATGAATTCGCGCGCGTTTGAAAGCACGCAACTTTCAATATGCACGTTTATCTTCTCTTCTTGCACGTTAAACGCCGATTTGTCTTCAACAACGGGGCTTCCCATTTTGGGTCCGCCCGCAAAAATTCTGACGACGGTGCGCCCGTTCGACACGCGGCTGTTCAGAAGTGTTGCGCTTTTTGCGATTTCAAGCGTAGTGCCGACGTAGTTGAGTTTCGACAAGTTGAATTGTCCGTCTTCATTCAGACTATCGTCGCTGCAACCTTTTAAGACGACGTTGTTTATAAGCACGTTGTCCGTCCTTACAAGGAAAGAAATGTTGTCCTGTCCTTTGACGCTTGCGGACGCTATCGCGACGAAATTCAAAGGCCCTTTGAAAATTATCGGAAGCCCCGTCGCGTCCTTGCACTGCGTGAACTTGTCGGCGTTGATTTCAAAGCCGTTGCCGTAAACGTCTTTTTTGAACTCGATAAGGTATTGGACATACTTGTTCACAACGCCGTTTTCGCCACTTTTTTCAAGATTTTCAAGATACGTTTTGTCGTACGTGGTTATGAATTTTTTGACGTCTTTTTTGAGTTCGTCTTCGGTCATAGCCGTGCCGTCTTTTTTGACGCCCAGCATCACGTTGCTTGTCAGCACGACGATATGCCCGTCTTCGGTAACCTTTTTCAGCTCCTCGTAATTGCCGACGTTTCTGCCTTCTTTGACCGCGCGAAGTCTGATTTTCGCGCAGATGTTCGTGCCGAAATATTGGTTATAATTATTGAGTTCCGCATTAAGCGTGGTAAGCCCCGTGTCTTTCGCCCTGATTTCCGCAGAAACCGCGTCGGCGTTCGTCGCCGTTTGCGCCTTGCAGGAAAAGAGCGAATTATCGTCGGAAAACGCGACGTTCATAAATTCGTCCGTGAACGTTTCGGCGCCCGCTTCCGTGACAACCCTTACGAAAATCGTCCTTGTGTCCGGTATTCCGTTGGGTTTTCTGCCGCCGATTGTCAGTATGTTTTCGATGCCGTACTCTTTCGCGCTGTCCGCAAACTCCATCGAATACACGTTGGGCACGACGCGGATTGTCTTTTCGATTTCTTTGATGCCTTTTCCGTCGTGCTCGGCAGTGATTTTGATTTTGGCAGAGCCCCTTTTCGTTGCGGTAATATTTGCAAACTGCCCGTGTTGTTCAAGGGTTATTACGTCCGCGCCGTCGATTATTTCAAATTTCACGTCCGCGTCGTCATCGCTTTCGGAATATGCGACGTAGGTGACTTTCGTGTTATTTTTTTGCTTGATTTCGTCACCTTCGCCGTCATAATACGACGTACGCACGTCAAGGTTGTATTCGGTAAACTCCAAAGAAAAGTCCGTTGCGCCGACCTTTCCCGAAATTGCTTCGTCCGAAAATTCTTTGTCAAAAGACAAGGTCAATACGAATTTGTTTTCGGAAATTCTTTCTCTTCCGCTTGCCGTGACTCCTTCGGGCAAAGTAAGGTCGGATATTTCAAGGGCGTCGTTTTTGCTTTCGACGAAAAGTTTTGCCGTTGTTGCGTTGTTTTTCACGGTGACTTTCGCGCCGCTGCTTTTTCCGTTGACCGCAAAGCCCGTGCTGTCGGTATCGACGTTGACCTTGACGGTCAAAACCTTTTCAAGTCCTTCCCGTCCTTCGGGACAAGTTATTCTGACCTGCGTCTCGCCCGAAAACAGCGCCTGCGCCACGCCCGTGACGGCGTTGAGTTTCAGAATGTGATTGCCGCCGATTTCTTCAAATATCCTTGTTTCGCCCGAAAGGTTTTCAGGGTACAGTTCTGCGGAAAAGACGTTTTCGCCGCCGTTTATCGAAACTACGTCGCTTGCGATTTTTTCGCCGTTGACTTTGGGATAAATTTTTAACACTTTCGTGGAATATGCGGAAACTATGACGCTGTCCTTAAATCCTTTTTCGGCGGAAATCGCCGTGATTTTGGCTTTTCCGACGACGTCGTTTATAATAAGTTTTCCGTCGCGTATTTCAAATCCGTCGGGGGCTTCGTCGCCGCCGACGCCCGATATTTCAAACGAATATTTCTGATTCCTTGCGTTGACAGGCTGCACCTGCGCCAAAAACGCGATGGGGTCGTAATCGGCAACGTCCACGTCGATAAACCCGTCTTCGTTCTGCGTCGTGATTTGTATGCCCGTCACGGGAATGTCCGCGTAAACGCCCGCCGCTTTCCCCACGGAGAACAGCGCGATCAGAAACACAATCGGTATTATCATTATAAGCGCGATTATTTTCTTTTTCATATCAATCCCCCTCCGTTACTCTGTCAAAGCGGTTTTTGATTCCGATAAGGTAATATAAAAGCGAGCCGACAAACTCCGCCGCCGCGCACACGCTCACGAAAACGTAAGTAAACCAGCGCATATCTTTGCCCCTGACGTTCGACAATACGTTGACGAAAAGGGGTATTCCGCCAAGAAGCATCGCGGACACAAGCCCCAGCACGACGATTATCGACACGTTGTTGTTGCTTTCCCTCACGACGTTGTCTTCTTCCAGCGAAAACTGCGGACTGTTCAGATCCTTTCTTGTGGCGTACAGTATCTGCGACAACGCCATCATCGCGCCGACGAAAAACACGAATACGCCTTCGCCCGCCGACACGTATTTCTTTGCAAGAAGCACCGTCGCCGCAATACCGACGGACAAGACCGCCACCGCAAAACTGAGTGCGATTTTCGCGCCCATAATCTCGTTTATCGAAAGCGGCAACGTCTTTTCGACATAAAACGACTTCCCGTCGCGGCTGACGTTCGTCGCGCAGAACGTGTTAGTAAGCGCGCCGAAAAGCACCGTGAGCAAAATCGCCAACTCGAAATCGGTCTGAATGTAAACGAGCGACGTCAGGAAGTTTTTGCCGATGCCCATACAAAAATATACCATAAGCGGCATTATCGCCGCCACCGTGAAGTACTGCACCGCGTAATCGGGCGTGAACATCACGAGATTGAATTCCTTTTTCAAAAGACTTAAAAACGGCGGGAGTTTTCTTGCCGCGGATTTTTTTGCAAAAATCATTATTGCGCCCGCCGTCGCGCGCGTTTTCATCGCCTTGTTGTACAAAAGCGACGTTATGAGAATGCCGATTGCGCCCGTCGCGACGGTTATCGCCACGATTATCCCCAGGTTTTTCCAGACGTCCGTTTTCAGTGTGAACGCCGCGATAAAGTTTGCGGGGACAAGGTTTTTCGTCAACGAAATTATCGTCGTCATCGTCTTTTCGGAAAAGAAAAACTTGATTTCGCCCGTTGACATAAGAGTTTTTAAGAAGTCGAGCACCGTCGCGTAGCAATAAAACAGAGCAAAAAGCACCAGCGTTACTATTACCAGCAGGCAAACGTACTTCGACGAGAAAAACTTTTTGACGTAATAATACGGCATCGCAAGCACGCTCGACACCGAAAGCGACATAACGGGAATAATAAACGCCGCAAGCAGCCCGAGGATCACGTATCCCGCGCCCTGCTTCGTCACGCTTGCGAACACCGCCACGAACGGCACGAGAATCACAAACGCCGACAACACCTGTTTTGCGTAAATGAAAATGATTTTTGAGTACAGTACGTCCGACGCCTTTATGGGAAGAGTCTGGATAATCATTCTGTCGTCGCTTTCAAAAATCGCGCGGTTTATTGCTACGACGCCGCCGATAACGTCGACCGCGAAAACGAATTCGTACACGAACGTCATTATTTCATATTGCCGCGCGCGCACGTCGCGTACGCCGTTGAGCCTGATTTCGGTATATTTCGCGACAAACGCACCGAACACCTCGACAACGACGTACATAATAAACGCCGTCATCACAAGCGTAAGCAACGCGCCGACGATATCGATGCGTTTTTTGTCACGCTTGAAATAAGACAACTTTTCGGTCATCTGTTTTTTCAGAAGTACGCCCAGCATCAGTCTTCCTTATTAGTATCGTAATACTTTTCGATAAGTTCGTCGCCGTCGAATTTGTCCTTTCCGGTGACGATGATTTTTTTGAGTTCGCCCGCGGCAATTATAATCACCCTGTCGCAAACCCTTTCCACGACGTCGAGATTGTGCGACGAAAACAAAATGGTTTTGCCCGTCTGCACGTACTCGCGCATATAGTTTATGACGGCGTTCTGCGTGCGGGGATCGAGACCGAGCATCGGCTCGTCAAGAAGCCACAGCCGCGGCTCGTGAATGAGCGAACCCATCATACATATTTTCTGTTTCATTCCGTGGGAGTATCCCGAAATAAGTTTGTTTATGCTGTCGCCGAGTTTGAATACCCCTTCCAACTCCTTGATTTTCTCGTCGCGCTTTTCGTACGGCACGCCGTAAACGTCGCTCATAAAAGAAAGATATTGCATACCCGTCATTTTTGTGAACACCGTGTGATTGTCGGTGACGAAAGAAAAATTGCGTTTTGCGTCCACGGGATTTTTCGACACGTCGTAACCCGACACGGTTATCGTGCCGGAACTTAACGGAATCATTCCCGTGATGCATTTAAGAGTGGTGGATTTTCCTGCGCCGTTTGCGCCAAGGATACCGACGACTTCCCCTTCGTCACAAGAAAAGGAGATGTCTTTTACGGCATAATCGGATTTTTTGCCGTACTTTTTGAAAAGATTTTTTACTTCAAGGGGCAACGAGCCGTCGATCGGCGTGCCAAGTGTTTTTTTACTATTTTTCATTGTGTCCCTTATCTTCAAGTAATGTATCGCGTATGCACGCGTGCGTGTTCTAATAAAAATTATTAGATACCTTATGATATAACCAAAAAACATATTTGTCAACGATAAAACCGCCCGAAATGCCTTTTGTTTCGTTATTCAACCTTTTGTATAGTATTTGCAAAAAATAAATATTGCCGCTCTTGACAAATAAAAAATATGGTTTTATACTATATTTACATACCCCCATAGGGTATATTGAAAATTAACGGAGAATAACAAAATGGAAAACGTAAAATGCGCCGAAATATCGTGCGCCGATTGCTGCCGAAAGAAGCACACGCCGCGCGACGAAAAATCTCTCAAATGCCTGAACGACAGGTTAAACCGCATAATCGGACAGTTAAACGGCATAAAAAATATGTTGAACGACAATCGTTATTGTGGCGACATACTCGTGCAGTTGTCCGCCGCCGAAAGCGCGCTGTCGGCATTCGGGTATGAAATTCTGTCCGACCATTTCAAAACCTGCGTCGTCGAAAACGTGAAAGACGGAAACACCGCAATCCTTGACGAGGCGGTTGAACTCATTAAAAAACTGAAATAGTTAAATTATGGAAAAACTTAAATTCAACGTTTACGGTATGAGTTGCTCGGCGTGCGCCGCGCGCGTCGATAAGGTCGTAAGGGAACTTGACGGCGTAAAAGAAGTCGCCGTGAACCTTCTCACAAATCAGATGGTCGTCGACTTTGACGAACCTGCCACTGTCGAAAAAATCGAACGCGCCGTTTCGGGCGCGGGGTATAAGGCCGCTCTTTTTAACGACAAATCGCAAAAAAAGGAAAAAGTCAATCCGCTTATCCGCTCGATAATCCGCCTTGCCGTGTCCGCCGTCCTGCTTATCCCCCTTATGTACGTTTCGATGGGCGGCGTTATGTTCGGCTGGGATATGGGCGCGCTGAACGGCAACCCGATGGGTATCGCTATATACGAACTTGTGTTCTCTTTCGTCATACTTGTCATCAACGGAAAGTTTTTCGTGAGCGGCACAAAGGCGATTTTCCACCGCGCGCCGAATATGGATACTCTTGTGTCGATGGGCAGCGGCATTTCTTTCGTATACAGCGTCGCGCTTATGATCCGCGCAGGCGTAAATACCGCATATCTTCATCATCTTCCTCACACCTTGTACTTTGAGTCGGCGGCGATGATTCTTGTGCTTATCACCCTTGGAAAAACGCTGGAAATTTACAGCAAAGGAAAAACTACGTCCGCGATAAAAGGGTTGATGAACCTTGCCCCCGAAACCGCAAGGGTTATTAAGGACGGCGAAGAAAAAGAAATTCCGCTCTCGAACCTTTCGACGGGCGACGCGTTTGTCGTACGCCCCGGCGAGAACTTCCCCGCGGACGGCGTAATATTGTCGGGGAGCGGCTCCGTCAACGAATCGGCGGTAACGGGCGAAAGTATGCCCGTCGATAAATCCGTCGGCGATAAGGTTATTTCCGGCACGACGAACGTCAACGGTTATATCACCGCAAAAGCCACTTCCGTCGGCGGAGATTCCACGCTCGGGCGCATCGTCAAACTTGTGCAGGACGCGTCCGCTTCAAAAGCCCCGATTGCAAAAACGACAGATAAAGTATCCGGAATATTCGTGCCAAGCGTCATTTGTGTTGCAATCGTTACTTTTATCGTGTGGATTGCCGTCACGAAAAACTTTGCGACTTCCCTTACGCACGCAATATCCGTGCTTGTCATAAGTTGCCCGTGCGCCTTAGGTCTTGCAACCCCCGTCGCCATTATGGTCGGAAGCGGAAAAGGCGCGAAAAACGGACTTTTGTTCAAGACTGCAACCGCCCTTGAAGAAGCGGGAAAAACAGATATCGTCGTTCTGGACAAGACGGGCACCATAACGAAAGGCACGCCTGTCGTCACCGACGTTTCGGCTTTGTCGGGTGAGTCCGAAGAAGAAATTATCGCGCTTTCCGCAAGCCTTGAAAATGGCAGTTCGCACCCGCTTGCGACGGCGATCGTGCGCTTTTCGGAAGAAAAAAACATAACTGTTTTCACCCCGGAAAAGTTTGAAAACCTTTCGGGACACGGCGTGAAAGGAATCGTGAGCGGCGACGAAATCGTCATCGGAAACGCCGCCCTTATGAAAGATATCGGCGCGGCGGCAAACGACGCTTTCCCGACAGGCGAAAAGTTCGCGCGGGACGGCAAAACCCCGTTGTACGTTGCGAAAAACAATAAAATTATCGGCGTCATCGCCGTGTCGGACGAGCTGAAACCCGAAAGCGCGGGCGCGATAAAACGAATGAAAGAACAAGGTCTGTTCGTAACCATGCTTACGGGCGACAACGCGCTCAGCGCAAATGCGGTTGCAAAAACCTGCGACGTCGACTGCGTTATCCCGGACGTTCTTCCCGACGAAAAAGACGCCATTTTGTCAAACCTTCAAAAGTACGGAAAGGTTGTCATGGTCGGCGACGGAATCAACGACGCTCCCGCCCTTACCCGCGCGGACGTCGGCATTGCAATCGGCGCGGGCACCGACGTCGCAATCGACAGCGCGGACGTCGTGCTGATGAAGTCGGAACTTTCGGACGTGCCGCGCGCGATAAGCCTTTCCCGCCGCACCCTTCTGAATATCCGCGAAAACCTGTTCTGGGCGTTTATTTACAACGTCGTGTGTATTCCCATCGCCGCAGGCGTGTTCTCTCCGCTCGGCGTTACGCTGAATCCCATGTGGGGCGCGGCGGCAATGAGCCTTTCAAGCGTATGCGTCGTGCTGAACGCGTTAAGACTTAATCTTATCAACCTTGACAAGCCCGTAAAACACAGGAAAAAAGTCGTGAAAATCGACGTGAACGATATTTCAAAAACCAAAAACACCGAAATTAAAAAAGGAGAACAAAGTATGAAAAAAACATTGAAAATCGAAGGTATGATGTGCGCGCATTGCGTGGCTCACGTGAAATCCGCCCTGCAAAAAGTCGACGGCGTCAAAGACGTCGAAGTGTCGCTTGAAAACAAAACGGCGGTCGTAACGCTTACGTCGGACGTAAATGACGACGTGTTGAAATCCGCGGTAACAAACGAAGGCTACGAAGTCGTCGAAATAAAATAAAAAACCGCCAAAAACCTCTTTCTTATCAAAAACAAAACTTTGATGCGACGATTTTGAAAGATAAACGTCAAAAAAAGAAGGGATAACGCATTTTGCGTTATCCCGATTTTTATTCCGAAAGTTCCGTCCACTCGGTTATCAGCGGATCAAGCTTTTCTTCAATCGTTTTTATTTCTTCTTCGACCGCCATTACTTTTTTGTAGTCGGTGTTGACGGTTTCGTCGTCGAGTTTTGCCTGCGCCCGGCTTAGTTCTTCTTCAAGCGCGGTGATCTTTTTTTCCAAAAATTCGACGCGGTGTTTGCGCCGCGCTTCTTCCTTACTTTCGACGTAGCGTTCCCCGCCGGTTTTTTTGGTCTTTTCGGGCTTTTCCTTTGCGACTTCTTCCGCGGTTTCTTTTTCTCTTTCTTCGTACTCGTCGAAAGTGCCGTCAAAGTATCTTACCCCGCCGTTTTCAAACACGATAAGGCTTTTTGCGACGCGGTTTATAAGATACCTGTCGTGCGACACGACGATGACCGTGCCCGAAAAATCCATCAGAAGTTTTTCAAGGGTTTCCTTGCCGATGATGTCCATGTGGTTGGTCGGCTCGTCGAGAATCAGGAAGTTGGGACGACGGCGGAATATTTTTGAAAGCGCAAGGCGCACCTTTTCGCCGCCCGACAAATCTTTGACGCACTTGAAAACGTCGTCGCCCGAAAGCAAGAATCCGCCCAGCGTTTTTCGTATTTCCCCGTCGTTAAGTTCCGGAAACTCCGCGCGGAAGTCTTCAAGGACGCTCAACTCGCTTTTCGTTGCGGCAATAGTCTGGTCGAAGTACCCGACGCGCGTTTTCACGCCGAATCGGACGTCGCCCGAAAGCGGCGGAATAAGCCCCGTTATCGTTTTAAGTAAAGTGGATTTGCCCGTGCCGTTGCTGCCGATCACGCCGATTTTCTGTCCCCTTTCGACGGCAAGCGATATTTCGCCCAACGGTTTATCGTATCCGAAAACAAGGTCTTTCACAAACAGCGCGTCCCTGACGCTTTCGTACTCGGGCTGGAAAGACGATGCAAACGTCGAGGTGTCGAAGCGGCGCGGGGTTTCGACAGTACCAAGTCTTTCGATTTCTTTCAGTTTCGACTGCGCCATTGCGGCTTTCGTCGCCTTGTAGCGGAATCTTTCGACAATTTTTCGGAGCCTGTCGATTTCGGCGGATTTCCATTTTGCGTCTTTAAGCGCCTTGTCGTACGCCTGTTGTTTTTGCGCCAAAAACGCCGTGTAGTTGCCCTTGTATCTTGTCGTGACGCCGTACTCGATTTCGTAAACGACGCCGACGATGCGGTCCAGAAACATACGGTCGTGCGACACGATGACGACCGAATTTTTATAATTTTTAAGGTATCCTTCCAGCCACTCCACCGCGGCGATGTCAAGGTGGTTCGTGGGTTCGTCCAAAAGTAAAACGTCGGGTTTTTCAAGCAACAGTTTCATAAGCGCGATTTTTGTGCGCTGCCCGCCCGAAAAGCACGAAAGTTTTTTGTCAAGGTCTTCGGCGGAAAACCCGAATTTGCTCACCGCCGTCAGATATTCCTTTTTATAAAGGTATCCGCCGATATTTTCAAACCTTTCCATTGCGCGCGAATACGCGCCGACGTTTTCGTCCGACGGGTTTTCGCTCATTTTGTCAAGAAGGTTCTGCAATTTGTTTTCAAGCCCGACAACGTCCTTGTACGCCGACAAAATTTCCTGCCGGAGAGTCAGTTCGTCGTTCAAAGACACCTGTTGAAGATATCCGATTTTCGGCGCGCCCGATATCGAAAACGAGAATTTTTCGTCGCCGGTGCCGGACACAAGCGGCACTTCCCCGCTAATGCACCTCAATATGCTGGTTTTTCCGGAGCCGTTCCTGCCGACAAGCGCGATTTTTTCCTTGTCCGACACCGAAAAATTTATTTCGGAAAGCACCGTATTGCCGTCGTACTCGACGGAGCCGTTGATAATCTCGATTCTCATACGTCCGATTATACAAAACTTTTGTTAATTTGTCATTCGTTATGAACACAAGATAATAACGCGCTCTTTACATATTTTAAAATCGGTGCTATAATCCTATCAAACGAGGTAATGATAATTATATGGTCGGTTTAACGTCAAACAATTTAATGAACCTTAGCATGGCGGAACGCTTCGACAAGTTCAAAGAAAAGGGCTTCGGCTCGGTCATGATATGGCTCGGCCCCGACGCCAAAGAATCCGCGGACGAACGCGCCACCCTTGCCGAACGCGCCGGGCTGTTCATTGAAAACTTTCATTTAAGCTGCGACCACCTGAACGAAATGTGGATCGACTGCAAGGAAGGGGACGAACGCATTTCCCGCTTTAAGGACGAAATTGCGGCAGCCTCGAAACACGGCGTGAAAACGGTTGTCTGCCACCTGACGCACGGCGATTTTCCGCCTTTTGTGTCGACAATCGGCACGAATCGTATCGAAGACCTTGTGAAATTTGCGGAAAACGCAAACGTGAAACTTGCGTTTGAAAACGTCATCACGAAAGACCACGTCACCTACGTTCTGGAAAATTTCAAGTCGCCTTACGTCGGGCTTTGCTATGACGTCGGACACGACCACTACTGGCGCGTTCAGGATTGGCTGGGGCTTTTCGGCGACAGGGTTTTCGCCCTGCACCTGCACGACAATTTCGCCGATAAGGATTCCCACTTCATACCCTTTGACGGCAGCATCGACTGGCAGTACACGCTGCCCCGCCTTGCGAAAACGAGTTACCGCGGCACGACCACGCTTGAAACAAAAGACGCCGCCTACGTTTACGACGCCTCGCCCGATAAATATCTGGAACACGCGTTAAGCGTCGGCAACTATATCGACAAATTCCTTGAAAGCAACCGCTGAACGGCAAAATAAAAAACACAAAACCGCGTTGGTTTTGTGTTTTCTTTTTGTTTTTTTGGTTGGGTTTTCTTTTTTTCGGTTTTATTGACCGATGACGGCTTTGATACGCCTGACTCCCGCGGAGCTTGACTGTTCTTTCGTGATTTTGAAAGATTTTAAGTCGCCCGTGTTGTTTGCATGCGGTCCGCCGCAAATTTCCTTGCTGAAATCGCCGATGGTATAAACTTTTACCTTTTCGCCGTACTTGTTGTCGAAGATACCGATTGCGCCCTGCGCTTTCGCTTCGTCAACGGTCATTTCTTCGCACACGACGGGGATATTCTTTTTGATTTGTTCGTTGACAAGGTCTTCAACCGCCTTTATTTCGTCCTGAGTCATTGCACGGTCGAAACCGAAGTCGAACCTTAATCTTTCGGCGGTGATATTGCTGCCGCGCTGGCGCGCCTCGCCGCCCAGGACTTTCATAAGAGCGGAATGTAAAAGGTGCGTTGCAGTGTGGAGTTTTGCGGTTTCTTCGGAATTGTCCGCAAGCCCGCCGTGGAATTTCTGTTCCGCGCCCGCCTGCGATTTTTTCTGATGTTCCTTGAACGCGTCTTCGTATCCTTGCACGTCGACTTCGAACCCGTTTTCGTGCGCGAGTTCTTCCGTCATCTCGATGGGGAAGCCGAAAGTATCGTAAAGACGGAATGCGGTTTTCCCGCTTATCGTCTTTGTGGGAATGTGCGTGATGACCTTTTCAAACTCCTTCAAGCCTTGTTGCAATGTGTTGGAAAATCTGATTTCTTCCTTGTCAAGTTCCGACACAATCCTGTCTTTATTGGTTAAAAGATACTGATAAACGTCCTGATATTGCGAAATATACTGTTCCGCAATTTTGGAAAGCGAACGCTCGGGAAGGTCGATGATGCGTCCGAAACGCACCGCACGACGGATAAGTCTTCTCAAAATATAGCCTTGGTCGACGTTGCTTGGCACAATGCCTTTCACGTCGCCGATAAGGAAGGTCGAGGTGCGGATATGGTCGGCGATTATACGCATTGCTTTCGTGACGGTTTCGCTTTCGTCGTACTTGTGTCCCGAAAGATTTTCGATGAGTGCGATCGCGGGTTTGAACAAGTCGGTTTCATAAACCGATTTGTATCCGTTCAGAATGCAAAGCATACGTTCAAGCCCCATTCCCTCGTCGACGTTCTTTTGTTTAAGCGGCGAGAAAGTGCCGTCGGCGTTTTTGAAATATTGCATAAAGACGTCGTTGCCGATTTCGACGTACTTGCCGCAGTCGCACGCGGGCGAGCATTCGTCCGAACATTTGGGTTTCCCCGTGTCGATGAACATTTCGGTGTCGGGACCGCAAGGACCGGTAACGCCGGCAGGACCCCACCAGTTGTTTTCTTTCGGAAGGAAGAAAATGCGGTCTTCGGGAACGCCCATCTTTTTCCAGAATTCCGCGCTTTCGTCGTCGCGGGGGCAGTCTTCGTCGCCCTTGAAAACGGTAACCGCGAATTTGTCTTTGTCAAATTCCAGCCGATTCAGCAAAAAGTCGTACGAGCAGGAAATTGCGTATTCCTTGAAGTAATCTCCGAGCGACCATCTGCCCAGCATTTCAAAAAACGTGCAGTGCGTCGGATCGCCGACTTCTTCGATATCGCCCGTGCGGACGCAGATTTGCACGTCGGTCAGACGGTTGCCCGCGGGGTGTTTTTCGCCGAGAAGGTACGGTACGAGGGGGTGCATGCCCGCCGTCGTGAACAATACCGTCGGATCGTTTTCGGGGATAAGCGACGCGCTGGAAATAACGGCGTGTCCCTTTGATTTGTAGTAGTCGAGATAAATTTTGCGAAGTTCGCTGCTTGTAAGATTTTTCATAAATATCCTTAAATTAAATTATCTTCTGATAAATTGCCCTGAACCCGTGCGGCAATACGCCGAGTTTGATGAGATAGCCTTCCGCGCCGTCGCCCTCGCTGACGGTGAGTTTGTCCGCGCCGAGATATTTCAGAATAAGCGAATACATGAGTATGCCCGGGGCGATGATGTCTGCGCGCTTTTCGGGGAGTCCTTTCACGTGGCGGCGTTCTTCCATCGTCATTTTGCTGATTTTGTCGTACATGTTTTCGATGTCGGAAAGCGTCAGCACCGAGCCGTTGACGACGTTCGGATCGTATGTTTCAAGTTGGTTTTTCATTGCCGCCATCGTGGATATCGTGCCGCCGATTGCGATGACGTTGTCAAACGGCGGAATTTCGCCGTATCCCATAAGGCAGTCGTTGATGAACGGCGTCATTTCGATTCTTTCGCGCTCGATTGCGGAAAGCCTGACGATGCCGTACGGCAAACTTTTGGAATATAATATATTTTCTCCGTCGCCGACCGAAACTTCGGTGCTTGCGCCGCCCATGTCGATAACGCAGCATCTGCCTTTCGTGCTTGCGCCCAAAAACCCGATTTCCGCCTCGGTCTTTTTGTCCAGAATGTCGATTTCAAGCCCGCAAAGTTCCCTGACTCTGTCGACGAACCTGTATTTGTTTTTCGCGGAGCGCACCGCTTCCGTCGCGTAGGCATAGACGTCTTCCGCGCCGTTTTGCATCGCAACGAAATAATACTCCGCTACGGCCTGAGCCGTACGTTCGATACTGACGGGTTGCAACGTATTCATCTCGTCCATATTCTCGGCAAGACGCGTCGTGTTCACCCTTTTTTCGACCTTTTCGCCGTCCGTCATCATAAGCCTTACGGACGTGCTGCCTATGTCGATTACTCCGAATAACATAAGTCCCTCACTAAAATAATACAACTATTATAAACAAGTAATAAGAGTTTGTCAATTTATGAAAACTCAATGCATACATTGTTTTTATGGAAAACGAAAAAAGAGGAGCGCTCGCGCTCGAAAACGACCATCTGGCTGTTACGTCCGTTTCAAAAGTAATTTCGTCGGGCGACAAGTCGATTGTATTGATGCAAAACAAGGAAACGTTGACAATCACGGGCGAAGGGCTTTCCGTCACCGAAATCAACCTTGACTCGGGACGGCTTTCGGCAACCGGCAGAGTGAAAGAAATCAAGTTTTCGGAAACGCTCACGAAAGCGGGACTTATCAAAAAGATTTTCAAATGACGCACTCGATAATTTCCGAAAGTTTTATCTTTCTTTCGATGATTCTTTGCGGAATGACGTCGGGCGTGCTTTACGCCTTTCTTCGCGGTTTGCGCCGCGTCGTGAAGAAAAAGTTTTTCGCGTTATTATCCGACGTTATTTTTGCGGCGGCAACGCTTGCAATACTCTTTTTCGCGCTTGAAAAAACCTGCGGCGGTAACATAAGATTTTACCAAATCGCAGGCTTTATTGCGGGATTTTGTATTGTTGAACTGTTTTTTGCGCTGATTACGCAGCGGCGCCGATCATAATCACCAGAACGTTTGAGCGTATTATTGCATAGCTGTATCTTTCAACGCGCCCTGCCTTCTGCATCGCTTTTTCTGCGTAATTTTTCGCCGCGTCCTTGGTTAAGGAAAACGCAAATTCAAACTCCACAATCGTCGATTTTGGGAGCGTTTTCAACGCACGCGCCATTTGCTGTGCCGCCAGATTTTTGTTTGTGATGACGTAATTGTATTCCGTGCCGCTTGACGTATAAGTTTCGTGCGCGTAATAATCGAACTTTCCTTCCGCTTTCGGGTAACCGTGTCCCTGCTTTTCAACGTGGGTGCTTTTCACTTCGTCGTCGGACAACAGGAAGTAGGCGTGCGACAAAAATTCCTTGCTGTCGTCGCCGACGTCGCCCCAGGTCGTGTCGACGAAATACCACTCCTTGTCCCCCGTGCCGTTAAGGTCAAGCAGGACTTTGTTCCAGGCGTGTCCGCCGAAGTTTTTGCCGTCGCTTGACGCTTCGCCGCTGATACGTACGGCGGTGATACCCTCGATTCCGCACATTAAAACGAACGCTTTCGACTTCCCGTCGCAGACGGCGTGCATATCTTTCTTATAAAACTTATCAAGGAATATCCCTTCAAGGTAATATCCGTAATATTTCATTTTTTCGTTAAGGCTGAGATTTCCGCTTACATATGCGTCTTCGGCGTTTGCACAGTCGTGGTCGTAGCGCACGTTGTAGATTATGTAGTCGTAGATTGCGTGGACTTTTTCGTATTCGCTCATTTCGTCGGACACGATATAAGACAGCGCGTCTTTCGCGTTATCGTATATTTGTTTGAGATTTTCGGCTTGCGAACCCATAAACTCAGGCTTGTATCCCCACGCCACCGCCTTGTAAAGCATATTGCTGGTCGAAACGCTCATCGTTTCTTTCACGCTGTCGATATAAAAGTTTCTTGTTTTCTTTACGGTGTCGTAATGGGGTTTCGAATACGTGTTTTGCACGGCGTCGGAGAAACCGTCGGGCGCGTCGAACTCGGGCGAATTGACCGTCTCGATAAGACCTGCCTCGTCGGCGAAGAACCTGAATTTTATCGTGAATACGTTGCCGCTCGTTTCAAGCGAATATCCCGGGATAATGCCCGACTCTTCAACGCAATCCCTGACGTCGGACACGTCGTTTTTCACGGTTTCGGGCGTCGAGTATCCCGCGTAAAACGTTATGGGCGTTATCTTGTTTTCCAGAACGAAAAGGATAAGGTTTTTAAGTTCTTCCTTGGAAGTTATATAACTGTTTTGCGCGTATCCGCCGTAGTCGTGGAAGTGCGAGGCGTAATACCACGCTTCGTCGCCCTTGGAAAGATATACGATGGTCTTCGACTTCGTGATTTTGTTTATTTCCGCCGTTACCTTATGCTCGCCGGTCTTCGTCGGCTTAAACGAAAAGGTTTTGCCCGTCGAATAATACTTGTCGTTGACGTACCATTTGACGCTTTCGACGTCGGCTTTTGCGGGCGAAAGAGTTGCCGTGAACGTTACCGTTTCCGCCGTGGTCTGGCTGAGATTTCCGTTCGCGACGACTTCGATATGATTTGCGGCAACGTTGTCCTTGACGACGAAATTAACTTCGCGGCTTACTCCGCCCACATCGACTTTTAATGTAAACGTCCCTTCTTTTCCGATTGCGGCAATCGTATCGTTGACCTCTCCTATGCCGTTTGAACGGATTGTTTCAAGAGTCGTCGTGGAAATCAAATTCCCGCCTTCGTCGTAAACGTACGCCGTCGCGGTTTTGCCGGGGAGCGAGTTGTCGAAATATCTTGCGCGCACGACGATTTTTTCTTCCGTCCCGACGCGATATTTGTCAAGATATACGAGAAGTTCCTTGTCGGCGCAGAATCCGACGGTTGCGGATTTTCCGCCCGCCGTTACGGTGGCAAAATATATTTCGCCCGCCGTGGGAAGATACGACGCGGTTTTGCCGCTTGCCGTCGCGACTTCTTCGCCCGCGTCGTTCGTGAATTTCCACGAAAAGACGGTGTCGGGGTTCGTGCCGTCGTTGAGCGTTGCGGAAAAATCGACTCTTTTCGGCGTTTCGCCCGATTGTAACAACTGATATTGATTTTCAACGCCGATTTTTACCGTTGAAACGTCGGCGTAATCGACGTTTACTTTAAGTTCCGCCGTGTCGCCTTTGCCGTTGGTTGCGGTAATCGTGACCGCGGTTTTGGTTTTCCCGACGGCTTTTATGCTTGTCCGCCCGTATATTTCGACCTTTGTTTTGTCCGACGTGGACAAAGTGAACTCGTCGGTGCGCCCGTTACTGAGCGTTACGTCGTACGTTTCGCCGATTTTCAGCGTTATCTCGCTTTCGGACAGCGCAAACTTCCCTTCCGGGTGCAAAATTCCTTGTATAAGACTGCATCCGCAGAGCGCGGCGCAAAGAAGCGCGACAACCGCGGCAATCAGCGTTATTTTCAAAAATCTTTTGTTTTTCATAGTAAATATATTTTATACTAATCTTGTTAAAAGGTCAATACGATTTTTTCTTGTTAAAGCCACTTCGATGTGATATAATCGGTCTTATGCAAGATACCATTCCTTTTCTTACGACGATAATCACAAAAGCCGAAGCGGACGAGATGAATCCGCTTGTTCTCGCTTTCGTCGGCGACTCCGTACAACAACTGTACGTCAGAACGCGGCTTGCCCTTTCGTCCGACAAAAAATCGGGCGCGCTCCATAAACTCGCAACCAAGGAAATCAAGGCGGAAGCGCAGGCGGATAAAATCGAAAAACTGCTGCCGTGTCTTTCTGAAGAAGAGGTCGCGGTTTACAAGCGCGCAAGAAACGCGCATTATTCGTCGTCGGCAAAAAACGCAAGTATCGGCGACTACAAAAAAGCAAGCGGATTCGAGGCTCTTCTCGGATACCTGTATCTCACGGGAAAACACGACCGCCTGAACGAATTGCTTTCAATCGAATAAGGAGAACTTATGTTAATTACGGGAAAAAACGCAGTGTATGAG
>OHEV01000371.1_pt1 | contig 27791 bp, 24 predicted proteins | sample 1567331 | NCBI WGS metagenome assembly OHEV01 (sample SAMEA3879561, study PRJEB24766) | human gut metagenome | biome: human-associated habitat; feature: feces | place: USA | collected 1985/1987 | reverse complement strand
TTGTTCACTATTATTTAATCTTTTTTCTGCACAAGCTACATTTAATTCCAGATAATTGGTACTTGTTAAAAATGCTCTTTTCTCATTATCTATTATATCAGCAAAATATTCCAGTTCCCTACCTGCACCAAAAAACAATTGGCATAAATCCAGATTTTCCTTTTTATTTAATGCAACTTCAAAATATGACCTTCCCAGCCATTCAAGTTTAACCCCTCGATTTTTAGCCTTTTTATCTAATTCCTGTTTTGTAGACGATGCCGATAGTCTTGCATTACAATTATAAAATATTTTAATGACATCCAAATCGGGATACGATGTTAATGCCAATTGAACAGAATGCTCTATTTGTTTATAATCCATACTCGGACTGAAATATTTAGATTGGAAGCCATAGAATTTCCCTTTATATTTAACTGGTTCTGTCTCCAATCCAGCCTGATTAAAATCTGCACCAATACACTCTGTATGAACATATCTGCTAAAAAGATGTAAACATAGCGTTTCAAATGCATTTGCATATTTTTTATTTAATATTTCAAATTTTGCCCAATCAAGTTCTATCATTACTCTCCTACCTATCCCTTCAAACCTTCTCGCTATTACACATACAATTATATTTTACCATCTGCAAAAGAGCAAGAAAAAAAGCCGATCAGGAATCGCAACTCCCAATCGGCATCTTTTCTTACTCCTCTTCATTTTTACATTCAATCTCCGTTCCATCCAGGAACACTACCAACAATGTTCCATCCTCAAAAACCTTGATGTGGTCCAGTGTTTTCAGCATGAAGTCCGTATCCATCTCCGTCAAAGGCTCTGCCACATCGGTGTATTCTATGAACTTCTCTGCCCGATAACCTTCCAATAGGTTCTCGCTCTGAAGCTGCTCCGTCCACTGCTCCATGAAATCCTCTCGGTTCTCCACCAATGCGTTCCAAGCCATCAGATAAGCCTTTATCAGCGTTTCTTCCTCCACATGGCGGTTGACACATCCCATGACTCCTTTGACCTTGTACCGTTCACTGCATTGCCATACCTTACGGTCAACACCCGTGCTGCTCCGCCAGCCTTTCCGTGCCAAAACCTTATTGCAGTCTCCGCAAATTTTCTTGGATGCAAATGGATTGCTTTCCGGCCGGTGGGAATAGGAGTTTGTCCCATGCTCCTCCAGATACTTTTTCCTGCGTTTTATTTCAAGCTGTACACATTCCCATATCCGCTTTGAAATGATGGCATCATGGTCATCCTCCACATAAAACATCTGAATTTCCCCTTTGTTCTGCGTCCGTTTCTTGGTAAGGAAATCCACCGTATAACTTTTCTGCAGCAAGGCATCACCCTTGTATTTTTCATTTTCCAACATACTCATTAAGGTTGTGGACTGCCACTTCGTACCGCCATTCCAATTTTTCACGCCTTCTCGTTCAAAAATCCTCTTGATGTAATCGGTTGTTTTTCCGTCCAGGAATTCCTGATACAACCGAATTACAATCGGCTCCTGTGTCCTATTGATTACCAGCTTCCCCGTTTCATCCGTATCGTAGCCAAGAAAACGCTTTGTACTCATTTTTTGTTTTCCTGTTTCAAACCTTCTACGGATTTCCCATGTGCAGTTCTCTGAAATGGATCGGCTCTCATCCTGTGCCAGTGAGGAAAGAATGGTCAGCAGCACTTCGCCCTTTGCATCGAGGGTATTGATATTTTCCTTTTCAAAAATAATCCCTATCCCTAAATCTTTCAATTCTCGCACATAGTTCAAGCAATCCAACGTATTTCTTGCAAATCGGGAAATAGACTTAGTAATAATCATGTCTATTTTCCCCGCCCTGCAATCAGCAATCATACGGTTGAATTCATCTCTCTTTTTGGTATTGGTTCCCGAAATTCCTTCATCCGCATAAGTCCCTGCATATTCATAGAGTGGATTCTCGCTGATATAATTTGTGTAATAATTGACCTGATTCTCATAGCTTAATAACTGTTCTTCTTGGTCGGTTAACACTCGGCAGAACGCTGCCATCTTCAATTTCTGCACTGACTGTGCTGTTCCTGATTCCGCAGTCGAAATCTGCTTTGCTGGTATAACAGTAATGCTTCTTGCCATTTTTAACCACCTCCTCAATCACTGTCTGTTCCGCAATGTTCAATCCCTGCAATTTGGCATCATCAATCCTTATCCCTTTACATGCCTTGACTCCCTTTTCAATGTAGGTGCTGCAGAGCCATTGGATTTTCTTCTTGTAAACCTGTCTGCGCCGGAGCGTTTTTCCGCAGTGAGGGCAAATCAGCATTCCGCTTAAGGGATAGCGGTTTGGGAACTTCATTGTGCTGTCCTGTCCGATATTCCTGTCACGCTTTCTCTGTTCCCCGACTTCCTGCGCCTTTTCCCATATCTCCGGCGATACAATTGGTTCGTGATTTTCCGAAATGTAATAACTCTGTACTTCCCCGTTGTTTTTCCTTGTATGGTTTCTTTTGTTTTCAGAGGTATAATACTTCTGCAGATGAAAATTCCCTTTGTACTTTTCATTGCAAAGCATCCCATTGATGGTCCCGCTCTCCCATGTTGTTCCCGTCACCGTTTTCACGCCCATGTAATCAAGCAGCTTCCCAATCCTTGACGAGCCGACATTCATCAGATAAAGGTCGAAAGTCAGACTGACAATTTCCGCTTCCTTTCTGTTCACAATCAAATCTCCATATTCGTTTTTGTCATAACCGAGGAAGCGAGATGTGGTAATCATCACTTCCCCTCTCTCAAACTTCTTCCGAATGGACCATTTATTGTTTTCACTCATGCTTCTGCTTTCTTCCTGTGCAAAAGAAGCGAGGACGGCAAGCATCATCTCACCGTCCCCTGATAGAGTGTTAATGTTCTGTTCTTCAAAAAAAATACCGACACCCAGTTCTTTCAGTTCCCTTGCAAACTTTAGAACGGTGACGGTATTTCTTGCAAACCTCGATATGGATTTTGTAATAATTAAATCAATCTCTCCTACCCTTGCCTTCTCCATCATTCTCTGGAACTGTGGGCGGTTCTCACAATAGCCGGATATGCCCTGATCAGCAAATACTCCGATAAATTCATATTCTGGATTTCCGGTAATCAGTCTCTCATAGGTTTCCATCTGATTTTCAAGAGAGTCTTCCTGTCTTCTGCTATCTGTGGAAACTCTGGCATAAGCACAAACCCTTTTCTTTTGTAAGACCGAAGCTGGTCGTTTGTTAATCACTTTTACACGCATGTTACATCACTTTCTTCAAAAAACCTTTTCTTAAACTCCTGAATCCTTCGGAAAATGGCCTGTGCATCCTCTACCTTGTCAATGCACACCACATCCACATTTTTCTTACTGCAAATCAGCATGAACTCCATAAACTGTCCCCAGTTACGGGCAATCGTAGCAGCCCTCATGGTAACCACCACATCTATCTTCTTTGCTGCGATTTCCGCTTTCAGACGATTAAATTCTTTTCTGTTCGGGTCGACTCCTGAAGCTTCCTCAAAGAATATCTGCAAATTCCATTTCTGTTTTCCATATTCTTCTTCCAACCGCCTCATTACATCGTCCAGATATTTTTCATAGTCTCTGTCACGATGGTTGACTCTGCAGTAAAAAGCCACCCTATTTATCGTTCCTGCAATCACCATATAAATAAGTACTCCTTTCGCTTTTGGTAGTATATAAATCACTCTAAACCCCTGTAAAGTCAAGCAATTCTGCGGTTTCCACCCACTCTTTTTCCACTCTGTCCAAACTTATTCAATAAAAAAAGACCAGACATTTCGCCTGATCTTTTCATACTAATCACTTATTTTTTTCGCAACTGCAATATTGGTACAACTTTTTCCTCTACCTTTAAGGTATCTGGACGCAAATGAAGAAGTTCCTCCATATCTTCTGGATATAAAGTCACTCCATTTTTTTTGAATAAATCCAATATTTCTTTCACCGTAAGTACATTTTGCTCTATCAGTAAATCAATGGCTCCTTGAAATATATTTTCATTCAAGGAATATGGTACATCGCCAGGTTCTTTAATTCTCCACCCATTTTTTGAAACTTGACGCATTAAATACTGATACTGGTTATCAGACATAATGCCCAACTGGTGTGTCCGGTAAATCATTGCCTGAATAGATACCTTCCACTTATTTTTTAAGAACTGATAATATTTTAAATCTGTAGGATATGAAGCAATGTCTTTACCAAAGCTGTCTCTAGGTAACAAAAATGCACTCGCAAACATGTTCGCCTGACGTTCTCTTGCTTTAAACTCATCTTTTGTTATAGCCTCCAGATCCTCACTCCATGGATGCAATAATATGTGTCCCAACTCATGAGCCATGTCAAAGCGAATTCTGCCTTCTGGTCTGTTTCCTAATGCAACTGCAATAAAATAAATATCATTTCCCGCCACTATAGTTCGCTGACTAAACGCATCTATTTTATCTTCGTTGGTATCAAATCCCGTTACAATTATTCCATTTTTTTCTAAAAGATACTGTAAATCCTTTATTGGTCCAGTACCAATATCCCAATATTTTCTTACCTGAGCAGCAATATCCTCTATTTCTTGAATTGCATCCTCGTTCTCACACTCAAATACATCATCACATCCTACAAAATCAACACTTGGTAAATTCATTTCAGGAAATGAAATGAATTCCAGAAGTATCTCATACATTTTTGCTACATATTCCAACTTAATACTCTGCGCTGTTCTATCTTTCTTTGTAGCACTTGCCAATGAACGAAAATAGGTTGTTTCTGTTTTTGCAGCATAACTATCCTTTTGAAAAAAGTAATCATACGGAAAGTTAAGCTCTGATGCCAAGAGCCTAACTTTCATATAATCTGGTGTGTTATTATCATTCTCATATAAGGAAATTGACTGCTTACTGATTTCGGTCCGCTTCGCTAATTCAGTAAGCGTCAACCCTCTATACATTCTTGCACTTCTTAATCTCTCACCGTAAAACTTTTTTTCTATCATAATCAATATCTCCTGAATTTATTTTCAGGCCTTTTTCTCGATTTCCCGAAGTTTTGGCTTTATACCACTCTTTATAGCAACTAAGCCCTTATTATCCGGCTTCGCATCTTCGTCTGTATCTTCTGAAGGCCCAATATCTGTAAGCCGTGCAAAGTCTGGTTTAATATATTGCATAAGAGACGCTTCATCTACAATATTAAAATCTTTATCTAAAAACCTCAGTTTAATATCTTTGATTTCCCCATTCTCCGCTTTATATGCAATAATATAATGTTTATAATCTTCTTCTACATTAATCATTCCCTGACTAATTTTTTCAAAATCCTGTTCCAACACATCTGTATCAAAAATCGTGATTCCAAAATCTTCTAATGTCATTTGTCTTTCTTTCGCAATACAATCCTTATTTTCGACATAAAGAACTGATTGTAAATAGTGTGGATTTTCACGATTTTTCTTTTTGGGAACGCCAGACAATGTACCTTCTGTCATTATCGAATAGGTAATATGCTCTTTTCGATCAATGACCATTCTTCCAGACCAACCATACCTCTGGAAAGGAACAAGATCAATATCATCTTTCACCACATGTGTTCTTAAGTTTGTATTGATATTGTCCCCTCTTAGAAGTATAATCGCATTATTAGTTTCCCGATGACTTTCTCTTAAATATTGTTGCAAATCATCCCCGATAGCTTTCTCTATGCAATAAACAATTTTTCTGAGTAAATCATCATTGATTACAATTTGAGTATTTCTATTCACGTCCAACGAAATTACCTCCTGACTTTATTCTGTTTTTAATTTTTACACAAAATATTATTTTTGTCAAGTGGTACTTCGTTTCCTTTTTAATTTGTATATTCCAATGTTAATAACTAAATCCTGTGAACATAATCCAGTGAAATCCATCCGTCACGATTTTTCTGATAAGATTTCAAAAGTCTCCAAAGGCTCGCACCTTTGCCTTCTGCTTCTTCCACAATAGTGAAAGCACCTTTTCCGGTGTACTTACCTGTTTTATCATAGTCTGTTCCCGGACCCTTGCGGATGTTCAAATCCTCGATGGATACTCTCACAAGATACGGTGTGAATGTATCATTGGAATAAATCACTTTACCGGATTCATCAAATACGGAATATCCCTCATTTTCATCCGCACACCTCTTGGCATTTTCCAAACTGTGAAATGCACCCTTCTGTGTGGCGGCATCTGTCCATGTCTTACGCACACGATACCAGACTTCCTCTGGTTCTGCTGTCTCGTTCTTAATTCTAATCATGGCATTTAAGATTGTAATAATCTTTGCACCATATCCGGCTCCTGCTGCCCATCCCCTTCCGTCTGGATTTTCTTTCTGTCCAAGCCACTCCACATATTCCGCACAGCCTCTTGCGACATACTTGAAGCGTGGATCAACGCATTCATTCTTCAAATCCAATGTGGAAATATACCGGAAGAAGATACTGCACTCTCCCCTGATATCCCTGTGGGACCACAAGCCCCGGCTCTATTACAGCCTTCCTTCTTCCAAGTTCTACTGCAGTTTCAAACAATAGCGGCAGATTCTTCGCCTTCCGAATTTTAGCTGGAATACGCTCCAGTTTCTCTTCATCCCCCAATATGTGATTTACGTTTACTCTTATAGATCACTCTGGATTAAAGTTAATGCCACTCTGCGCCATATGATAGACGGGCTTTTGTGGTAATGGCTCGATGTATCTTAACTTCGGAGACATCTCATCACAAAAACCCCTAAAATACCAATCTCTTAAAGAATCCGAAAAATTGTTTCTTTCAAAATAGCCATAAATCCCCTTGTACTGTCGTGTGTATAATCCTGTATGGAAGCAGACACATTCATTCTCCAAATGAAAAATACTGTCTGCCTTTCTGGGATCACTTTCTGAATTAAAATCAATAACCTGCTTGCGAAAAATTGTATGTACCGTTCTAAAATGGGTGTGTCTGTATTTTTTGTTTCCCGACTCGGCTTTCGGAATTTCCAAAACTCCGGCAGAGCCAACCTCTCCAATTCCGCTAAATGTCCGTACCAATCCGGTACATATGCAAATTCAAATAAATCCGGTGCTATCATCTGTTTCCTCTTTTCCTGTGGTTTTCTGTACTCATATCTGTTTTCTGTCTTTGCTTCCATCTCTTTCATCATGAGCCTCCTTTTTGTTTTCTCTTGAAATATAAAATAGGTGTATCGCAATTCTATCGTTCTGTGAATTGCGATACACCTATCAATGCGTTTTTATCCATGAGCAAATTTCAGTAACTTCAACAAACATCGTATTCTGTGCTGTTTCCTTGCTTCCATGTAATTTCTCCTTTTATGGTGTAGTTCGTTTCATCTTATACCTGTACTCTATTGTAATTCATAATATTTACCCTGTAGTGTAAACTAGCACTGAGGTGAATTGTAATGCATGACTATGTAAAAAATCTTGCGAAGGTAGTTCGGGCTGCCAGAGAAGAAGCCCATCTATCTCAAGCAGCATTAGCTGAACAAATAGGTTGTGATGAGCGTACAATACTAAATATTGAAAACGACCGTGGTAATCCCAAGTTCGAAGTATTGTGCCAGATCATCGCTTATTTACACATTCCTGCAGACCGTATTTTCCACCCTGACACTGCTACGGATGGGGTGAAAAAACAAAAACTGTTATTGATGCTACAGGAATGTGATGAGCAAGAGGCAGCCGAGATTCTTCCAGCAATTAATACCTCTTAGCACTCATACATAAAAGAGGTAATTCAAACGAGTAAAGGAACCAGCTAATCCGTTGTGATTCTGGTTCTTTTCTTTTTGTTGCCATCTCCAAATCTTACCCTTGTAATATTTCAGTTATTACACAAGTAAGATTTCAAGTCAATATGTTTTTTCTGAAATTGACAACCACATAAATAACGTCTATAATATATTTATTACAGTCGTAAGATTTAAGGAGGGATTTGAAATGAGCGATTTACCACAGATTTCTGAAGCTGAATTTGAAGTTATGAAAATCGTATGGAAACATGCGCCGATCAGTACCAATGAAATAACAGATAAATTATTACAGACCACAAGCTGGAGTCCTAAGACGATACAGACTTTAATCAAACGTCTCGTAACAAAAGGCGTTCTGACTTATGAAAAACAGAGCCGAGTGTTTGTTTATACCCCAGTCGTGAAAGAAAGCGAATACATCGGCCAGGAAAGCAACTCTTTTCTGGAACGCTACTATGATGGAGATATCACTGCCATGCTGTCTGCATACATCGAAAATGACAGACTGTCTGAAACAGAAATAGACACCCTACGTTCCCTTCTTTCCAAGAGGTCAAAAAAAGGAGGAAATTAACGTGGCTAATTTTATGATACGCTTTTTAATATGCAATGTATTTATCAGCGGTATCATCGGAATTCTTTTGATAGCCAAGCGGATATTCAAAAACAACCTGTCCAGCCGGATGCAGTATAATCTGTGGTTCCTGCTCCTTGGGTTGCTGGCAGTTCCCTTTATACCGTTCCGTCTCATCGGATTTCCACAAATCTTCTCGTGGCTTGGTAGCTTAAGAAGCTCCCCTGCTTCCGGCACTGCAACCGCTATGGGAGAAGCTGTGGGAATTCATCCGGTCGGAAATACAGACTGGATGAATGATTTCGCACTTTCTGTAAATAGCGAAACACCATCCATTGCCGGATACATATTATTAGGGATATGGATTGTAGGTATTCTTGCAATGATTATTTTGGTAATCAAATCCTCTCTCCGTTTACGCAACTTGGAGAAATCTGCACTTCCCCTTCAGAACAAGGAAGTCCGCAAACTGTATCATAACTGCTTAGAAGAGATGGGGATTCACAGAGATATTCCTATCTACAGTACCGCATTTTTGAAATCCCCGATTATTGTCGGACTTTTGAAACCGTGTATTTATCTTCCGATTCATCTGATCTCTGATTATAACGAATCCGATATGCGGTATATGCTGTTACATGAACTGCAGCATTACAAGCACCATGATGCTATTGGAAGTTTCTTGATGAACCTTGCTGGAGTGGTATATTGGTTCAATCCTCTTGTTTGGTACGCTCTGAAAGAAATGCGTAATGACAGAGAGGTTGCCTGTGACACCTCTGTTTTAAAGATGCTTGAAGAGGATGCTTACGAGGATTATGGCAATACACTAATTAACTTTGCTGAAAAGGTTTCTCTTACTCCTTTTCCGTTTGCTGCCGGCCTTGGTGGAAACATGAAGCAGATGAAGCGGAGAATTATCAATATTGCATCTTATGAAAAGCCAACATTTATGAAAAGAATAAAAGGTATGACTGCATTTGTGCTGACTGCTGTTCTTCTCCTTGGATTCGCACCTTTTATTTCTACATACGCAGCAGATGGAAGCCACTACCAATGGGATTCCTCTTCTGAGAATGTTTCCTATGTAGACCTCTCCACATACTTCGGAGAATACGAAGGTAGCTTTGTTTTATACGATTTGAAAAATGATGAATGGAGCATACACGACAAGGAGCATGCCACCCTGCGGGTTGCACCAAACTCCACTTACAAAATATATGATGCCTTGTTCGGTTTGGAAGAAGGTGTCATTACACCAGAAAACTCCTTTATTGCGTGGAATGGAGAAAGCTATCCTTTTGAAGCATGGAATGCGGATCAGACCTTACAGTCTGCAATGAACTCCTCCGTGAACTGGTATTTCCAGACATTGGATGAACAGCTTGGAGCCTCTGACGTTTACAGCTATATTCAAGAAATCGGATATGGTAACGAAAACATGAGCGGTGATTTCTCCACTTATTGGATGGAATCTTCTTTGAAGATTTCCCCAATAGAGCAGGTCGAACTTCTAACCAAGCTGCAGAATAACAGCCTTGGCTTCGCCCCTGAAAATATCAATGCAGTAAAAGATGCCATCTGCCTTTCCTCTTCCGATGCCGGAACATTCTACGGAAAGACCGGAACCGGACGTGTGGATGGCCAAGATGTGAACGGATGGTTTATCGGCTATATCGAAACTGTAGATAATACATACTTTTTCGCTACCAACATTGGTGCAGACAGCGATGCTACCGGAGGCAACGCAACTGAAATAACCATGTCTATCTTGTCCGACATGAATATCTGGAAATAAAGAAATCGGGTAAAGGTCATAGTCGTATAATCCTTTGCCCGATTTTTTTTATTTTCTCTTTATGCATAAAAGCGTTTCAATTATCCAGTTCTATACGTCAAGAATTAGATTTATCATTGATGTATTCTATAATTTCTCCAATAAAAAAAGATATAAATGTCCCAATTGAAACAAACAAACTATCTCTATCACCTAATGATTCAATGAAGATTGAAAATGTAAACGTAAAGTTACTATACATATAATCATAAAAAACGTATTTCAGAGAACCTATCAAGAGCATCAACCCGAAAGAAATTAATGCATATATTAGGCACAGCAAAAAGCTAATGTCAATGCTGCGTTTGACAATGATTTTTCCCATAAAAAAACCTAAAATAAAAACCCCAATATCAATATATGTATATATAATTAAAAAACCCAAATAGGCTAAGGCCGCATTATATTTGGGAAATAAATAAAAACAAAGAAAATAAGCCAAAGCCACACATACAAAATATACTAAAAATGGAGAATACGTTCTAACAAACTTTCTCATAAAAACACCTCACTCCACATGTAGATAATCGAATTAAAATCAAAAGCTTATCTTAATTTATTTCATGCTCTTCACTTCCAGTCGCTGACCATGATGTTTTACCACTACTGACCACATCTTTTGTAGACATACTATATGCAAATATATCAAGGATCTCCGCCTCTGAGATATACCATGAACCATCTGTGTTTTTCTTACTTCTGTATAAAACATATAATTCGCATTTTTCATTCTCCGAAAGTCTGTCATATACAAGATATTCTATTATTTCCTCATTCTCATTTAAGATAACTCTAGAATTTCCATTCGCACCGTATGATATCATAAAATCACATCCTTCGTCTGCGAAGTATTGTTGATATATAGTACGATATCCATCATATATTTCATTTGTTTCCATTAATGTTACATAATCACAGATCGCAGGAATAGAAATATCATCCTCTTTCATATTTTCCATTAATTCATCCATTAAATCGTGTTGAATGACAAAACCATTATCCTGTGAACTGAATATTCTAATGGTCTTTCGTGGCATCATTCCCTGCGGTCCTGCTCCTGTAACATAGTTTATGATGACAATCACATCCTTTGCACCATCTCCATCTATATCCTGAAATCCAACCGCTTCAACACTATCAAACATTCCTACACTATCATTCTCTGTACTATCATTTTCATAACACTCCGGAAAATAATATATAATTTGATTGTCTTTTGCCAGCACAAATGAAACATCTTCCCAGAGCGTTTCATAAGTCGGCAGATAAGATACAAACTGTACTTCACCCCAATCATTCAATTCTACATCAAAGGATTGTTCAGTTATAACCCGGCTTTCATCTAATCTCTCTCCTGATGGATATTCTACTTCAATATCTGCTACATCTGTCAATTGCTGTATTTCTTTCGTACCATCGAAATATAAAATGACTTGTTCTTCAAATTGTTCTTCACCTGATAGAATTATTTCTACATAATCCTCATGCCAGGTAACCTTCCAACAGCTGCTACTGATGCTTGCACCGTCATTGTTCAATTCAAAATCTGTTTGCGATATCTTATCTTCGCCTTCTTTAAGGACTAACCGTCCACTTGCTGAACCAAAAGGCCATTCCGGTTCTCCAACAGCTTGAAGTATCACTTCATATTTTTTATCTGGTGAAACGGATGTATCGCAAGTTATCTTCTTGTAATTTACCGTATACGAAATGCAACACCAAAATACTACAAACAGTGCAATGAGCAAGCCCATAATACATAGCATAAATTTTTTCATTGATATAGTCCCCTTTTTAATGTCCTCGTATATCCAGTTCTTTCAATAGAGAATTTCCACTTCCCCATGAATATACAATGTAATAACCGCCGTCCTCTATTTCTTCCGAAAATTGTAGTGCCTTATGTTCAATCACCTCAATGGACTGCCCTTCCTGAGTTTCCACCAAACATTCCCATTCATTACTTCTGTAACCTGAATAGTAAGCATCCAATTCTTCCAAAGACAAATCACTTCGAATTAAAATTGCTCCGAAATACTGCATTCCATTTCCGTTACCCGTCAGCTTCCCAGCCTGTGACAACGACTCTATCAATTCTGTTTTCTCTGGCAACGGGATTTCACATAATGCCTTTTCCACCTTATAGGCTGTATGGTTATTTATAAGTGGAATTGAAATCACACTGCCTATCAATGCAACTGCTGCCAATATTCCAACTAATTTTATTTTTTTCATGTGTCCTCCTTTTTTACATCCCGTTCCTTTCTAACACATCTTCTATTGCGTCAATTGCTTTTTTTGCAAAATTTATCTTTGTATCACAAATCAATTCATCATTATCGGATATTTTTATCTCTGCAATAATACGGTCATTGCCTTCTACATATTCCGTATTGCCGCCTATAGTCATCCAAATGATTTCTACATCTTCCTGTGCTATTTCCCCCTCTATTTCTACTGTAAATTGCACCCCATCGAAAAACGCTGCTTCTGATTGTGCATTTATAACTAACTTATTTTCCTGCTTATATATTTTAATAGAATTATATCCCTCCTCCGAACTAATAAATAATTCATCACTGTTTACAGGAATAACAAATATTTTTTCTGGTTCATCTGTATTCTTTTCAAACAAATAAACTACAACTAATACAAGCATAACAACTGCTACCAAAATTCCAACTCTTCTCAATTTTTTCATTCCATCCTCCTTTCTCTTACATCCGTAAGATTACCATAGAATACCACTATTATCAAATCATTCTTCTGTTGCTATTCACGGATTCGGTATTGGTAATCTGGTATGTCCATTATTCCATCATTCAGGATTTCATTCCCCAAATACTGAAAACTACCATCCTCTGCAAATCTTACCGTAAGTTCGTGGGTTATGACTGCATCATCGCAAATGACCATATCGCAAACCGCCTCAACTGTTAATGTGACTGTTCCATCTTCATTTTCTTTGATATCGACAACCTCTGGCAGAGAAGTTCCAAAGAAAGTAGGTGCGTAATTAAAACATCCAAGTCTCGCCCAAAGATAGGTCTGATTTTCCTCATCAAACGCTGCGTACTCCCGTATCTGCTCTGCTGTTATCGGAAGATACTCCATAATCAGACTTTCGAACTCTTCTTTAGGAATGCCATTGGGATAATCTTCAGAATTGAACTTTTCTCCATATTTCATTCCATACAGATATTCAAACATTCCGTTATAATCCAACTCACTCATATTTTCTGCATTCCAATTAGAACACAAAAGATTCTGTCCCTGATAACCAAGTCCCTGAACACAACGTTCAGATATTTCACGTTGTTCTTCTGTCATTGGCTTTACTCTGATTAGGCAACTTCCATCCACGATTTCACTGACCTCTGGCGGCTCCGGCACACATAACTCATAGCAGAACCATCCTTTATCCGTGTATTTCCATTCCTTGAGTCTCGTATATGAAATGTACGAAATTCCCGGCTCGTTGTCAGCATTCCAGATTCCTCTTGTACTTACAACATACATATCCGTTCCATCAAAAATGAATTTCATTCTGCCCAGTCCACCATCGTTGTGGATTTCATAAATTACTACAGAACCGCTTTGCCCTTCCATACATTCTTTAAGAAAACTATCGACACTTTCATAATTCCCCATGTTAGAATACGTTACCATCGTAGCAATTGGATATCCTGCGTCCTTTACCTTCTTCTGCATTTCAAGAACCGTTTGATCATCCAAAACAACATTGGATGCTATCCCTTTATCTGCAGTTTCATAAATATCAAGATAATGTTCCATCAGCTTTTTACAGTCAGTCTCAGCTTCTTCCCTTTCCTGTTCATCTACTGGAAGGTCGTAGCCCTTTTCCCATTGTTCTGCAGCCTCTTCCTCGGCACTTTTTGTTTCCTCCGTGGAAGATACTTCTTCCGTATCTTCCACAAGAGATTCACCCACAACGCTATCTTCTTTTCCACAGGCACACAGGTCGCATCCAATCAGAAATGCCATAATCAGCAGAATGCTTTTTTTCTTTAATGCCATAATATCATCCTTTCTTTCTTGCTATCGGCGGCAGTTCCAACTCAATTTGTTCTATAGAATTGGAAAGGTATCTGAAAGTTCCGTCTTCAAATGGCAGAACCACAACCGTATTCCGAAAAGCGAGATCAGAATTATAATCCGGCCATACTCCATCTACGATAAGTGTAATCGTTCCATCCGCATTTTTTGTATAGTCAACCACCTCTCCAAAAGGTGGGTATGGGCTGGCATAAATCATCTCATATTCATAGCTGTTGCTGCCCTCAGCATACCCGCAATGCTCTCTCAACGGTTCTACCGATACCGGAAAATAAGTAGTCATTATCCTTTCATATTCCTCTGCCGGAATCTTCCAATCTTCAGTTTTCAGATTTTCGCCCGTAGAAATCCGATAAATATCTTCATACATACAAGGCATCAGAATGTCCTCTACATTGCTGCTGTCCCAATTTGTGACAAGCACATTGTAATTCACATAGCTTAGTCCTGATATGTATTTCTCCGTCAATTCCCGACAGTCTTCCGGAAGCGGTTCTATTCTCCAATACTGTCTCAAACTTGCATGTGCAATCACATATTCATATGCGTAGATAAAATATCCTTTTTCGGTCAGTTTAATCTCAGCCACATTACTTACCGAAGTTCCCTGTATCTCTGGTATACCGCCTTCCTTCCACCGAATTCCTATGTAATAGGTCTGCAGCTCACCTTTCCGATAAATGAAGGTAACTGCTCCAATCAGTCCATCTCTATATACTTCAAATACCGTAACCATCGAGTCCCGTCCATCCAAGTAATCTGCATAAAATGTTTCGATTACTTCATGGTTTTGCATGGCAGTATCTTCTTCAACACTTACCAAACCGCTTCTGCCCAATTGTTCCACCACGGCTTTCCTCTGCTCGTGGGTAAATTCATTAATACCGGAAGAGTAGCTTGGTGCATCTGCAATTACAATATCCTTATAGATTTCTCTGACCGATTCTGCTGCTGACAAAACCGTACTCTGCAGCTGCTCCTTCTCCTTTTCTGAAAGGAGATCATCACTGGCTTGCGGAATAAACCAATATGCTGACTCTGTGGAAATCTCCGCATTCTCGGCTTCTTCTGTTTCTGCTTCGCTATTTTCGATTTCTATAGGTGGCTCCCATACTTCTTCTGCCACCTTTTGCTTTTCTGCATGCAATTTTCCCCAACAGAACACTCCGGCTATCACGAAAATCAACAGCAGCAAAATCGGAAGTCCACATCTTCTAAGCAGCCATTTTACATCTTCCATTATTCGCCTCCGTACAATTCTTCCCATTCTTCCAACGTCAACCGTGGTGTATGCCATGTTTCCTCATAATTATCCTCGGAAGGTATAATTTGATTGGATACATATTGTACCCCTCCGTCCTCTAACGGGCGGACCACAACCTCATGAGCATATACCTTGGAATCACCTGCATAAGGGAATACTACATTAGCTGTAAGTGTAATTGTCCCATCGCTGTTTTCTGTAAAATCGACTACCTCTGAATATGGATATTCCGGGTACTCTACTTCTTCGAAGCCTCTCGGCTTATATTCATAAGTTGAATCCTCCGAATAATAGACGGTTTTGGATTGCAGCGTTTCACTATCAATATTGAAATATTTCATAATAACGCTTTCAAATTCCTCTTTTGGAATCCGATAAACTGCACTTACTGCCAGGTTGTCATCTGCAATATAGGGAACATACTGACCATTTACTTTTGGATAGAGAATGTCATACATATCATAGAAATTCAAAGCCCCGAAATCATCCTCGCTCCAATCCACAATAAACATGTTATTCTGTTCAAAGCCAATCGGGCGGAGATATTTCCGACTCAACTCCCGATATGTTTCATCCAATGGCTGTACCCGCAATGCGGTATGCTCCTCTGCCCCACTCAATGTAAGAACATACAATTCTTCTGAAAACCAGACACCGGAAAACATCAGGTAACCTTCTTCTGTATAATTCCAATACTCCGCCTGATAGTTTCCAGTAACCTCTCTTTGTATATCTCCATTTTCGTACTTGTAATAGCTTCTGACCACATCTACATTTCCGTCTTTTGTGTGTAAATCGTATTTTACAAATCCGCCTAAATAACTGACTTCAAGAATTGTTATTTCTGCTTCTTCCTGTGCATCCACCTTTTCGCAGAATTCCACTACCTTCTCTGGGTCCGTCATGTTAATTTGATTTCTGCTGTCAACAGCCGGATATCCATTTTCTCCAAGGCAATTTACAATACTACGAATCGTTTCCAAATCAGCTATCTTGTTTTCTTCTGCTGCCTTCTTATAAAGATCTATACAGATGTTTATAATTTCTTCTGCGTTCTCCTTAGAATCTTCTGGAATAGCTTGAATATCAATTACTGTTTCCGAAACTGTATCTTCTTCCGGGGGTGCATCGCTACACCCTGAAACACTAAGCATCAGTACAAAACTAATTACTGCTAAACCACTCTTCCAGGACCAGGCCGTCTTTCTTAACAACATATCCACTTCCTCCTCTACCTTTCACATCTTCTACCATGCTGATAATCAATATAGGACGTTCTACCGTATCTTCTGCTGTAAAAATTGCAAACCATCCTAATTCCGTACCCGAAATATCATCCTTCGATGCCTTGATTTCTGCCGTACCTGTTTTTCCTGCTAAAAGAATGTCATCCCGATGGGCTGCATATCCAGTTCCATTAGAATCATTCACAACCTTCTTTGTTCCTTCCAATACACGGCTTGCTGTCTCATTAGAAAAGGCACCCGGAATCCAATACTCAGCTGTTGCTTCATTCTGATATACCAAATAAGGCTTTATGACATTTCCCTCGTTACAGAAAGCAGAATAGATACAAGCCATATGTAACGGATTCACTAAAACCTGCCCTTGACCGTAACCGCTATCAGCTAACTGTATTTCTGTTTCAATTCCCTCTGAATTAGAATACTGCGACTCTGCCATCTTAATCTCAAATGGCAATTCCTCATTAAAACCAAGTCCAGTCAAAGAACTCTCCATCTCTTCTGATTCAATCTTTAATGCTGCCTTTGCGAAATAAATATTGTCGGAATATATCAGAGCATTCTCTAAAATGACTGGTTCATATGCATGGAGTGTTGTTACATAATAGGACCCCCACGATGCATCCTTTTGCCAGCTTAAGCCTACGTTCCCGTAATCTTCCATTGGATCGATTGCTCCTGATTCCAAGCCGACCGCAGCGGTAATTGGCTTAAATGTAGACCCCGGACACCATACTTGCCGGAAGCGATTATACATTGGCTTATTCTCATCCTCGTTAAGTGCAGTCCACTGCTCACTCGATAATCCCATAATAAAATCGTTATTGTCATAGGCTGGTGTGCTGACCAAAGCCAATACCTCTCCAGTATAAGGATTCATGGCTACCGAGCAGCTTTTATCTTCCTTAAACTGCTCATACAAGGAAACCTGTAAATCAGTATCTATCGTAAGCTGGATGTCCTGTCCATGCTGTACCAGGATGCAAGCAAGTTCCTCCTTCTCTTTGCCTTCCGAGTTTACAATATAAATCCTGCAACCGTTCTGGCCTTTGAATTCACTTTCGAACAATCCCTCCATTCCACTTCTGCCGATTACACTATTGGCTGTATAGCCTTCTCCTGCATGTTCCTCTAAATCTTCCGCAGTAACACTTTGAACATATCCGACCAAATGTGCAGCTGCTTCCCCTAATGGGTATTCACGCACTTCAACATCAGATATCATCACTCCGGGAATCTCCAGCAACTTTTCATGCCTTTCATTCTCCTTTAGGACTTCTTCATCTGGACTGATAGACATTAACTCAATTTCTTCCACTCTTGGAATCGTTTTAATAGGAACAAAAGAATCATCCTTTACCCACTTTGCAGACAGTTTCTTTTCTATCGCTTCCGGTGTGATTTCCAATAGTTCTGCAATCTGTGCGATTGCTTCCTCTCTGTTTTCCAACTTTCCCGGAACGATTCCAACCGAAGATGCTGTACCTTTTCCTGCAAGGACACGTCCGTTCCTATCCAGAATTTCTCCTCGTTCTGCCTGTGTAGTGGAAACTCTTACTTTATCTGTAGAAGTTAGATTCCGAAAAATCATGGAATCATCCCAAACCAACTTATATCCTTCTTCGTCTTTTAGGAAAAGTGCTTCATTCTCAAAGCTGATAGTTCCTGCAACTGTATCGAAAGAAGTCTGGTAGGTTACCGTCATTTGCTCCTCGTCATATGCAATAATCCGGACAGCCATATTCTGGACTTCTATGCCTTCATAAATAGCTGAGTTGCGTTTTATGAAATCCTCCTGACTGATACTTCCCGATGCCTCAACGTGCAACATCGCATACATTTCTTCATATTCCTTTTTGGGGATATGATACATGTACTCCACCAGAAGTTCTTCCGGTGTCCTCCAGGCATTTTCTTTTGTTTCCAACATTCCTGCCACACATACCGCAGAAATTACCGCAGCTATTCCTATAACAGCAATCGCAATCCATAGGAGCCTGCTTCTTGTTTTCTTTCGCTTGTTTCTGCTTTTTCCTTTCTTCATATTGACCTCCATTTATTTTCATTGCTGATATGGTCATATTCTATTTTCAATGTACACTATATCTTCAAAATATTACATTCGTAAGATTTTGAGGCAAAAAAATTTCACTTTGCTTGGTATATCGTACTATGCATTCCTCCTTCCTTTTATTACATGCGTAAGATTTCGCAACAAAAAAATTTCGTCCGCAATCCTACTGCACTTGTGTAAATATTACATCAGTAAGATTTAGAAGTCAAGTTATCTTTATATAAAAAGGCTTCTGCCGGAGGGTATCATACATTTTCGCAAAAGTGATACCTTTTAGCAAAAGCCAATTATTCAGCAGAGTCTCTCACCACCCCACTGATTCATTATACAAATGTTTCATTCAAAGAACTACAAAACACACGTCCATTTTCTTTCCTTAATGTCCAACAAACCGCAGGAAATCAAGGTTTCTTTGAAAGCAGACAAATGGTTTCAATATTTCCGGACCAAGGGAACATATCCACGCAGCACATCCGCTCCACCTGATATCCTCTGGCGGTTAAAACCTCCAAGTCTCTTGCAAGACTGGTTGGCTTACAGGAAATATAAATCATGCGGTCTACGCCATAGCGGATAATTTTCTCCAATGCCTTTGGATGGATACCATCGCGCGGAGGGTCCAATACGATAAAATCCGGTTTTTCGGTAATATCGTCCAATACTTTTAAGACATCGCCGGATAAAAATTCGCAGTTTTCAAGACCATTTAATGCCGCATTTTCCTTTGCGGCTTCCACTGCCTCTTCTACTATTTCCACACCCACTACCTTTTTTGCGGCAGGTGCCAGCATCTGTGCAATGGTTCCGGTTCCGCTGTATAAATCAAATACCACCTTGTCTGCCTTCTCGGTCAGCGTATCTCCGATATAGTCCCTTGCAGTCTGGTAAAGCACCTCTGCTCCAAGAGAGTTGGTCTGGAAGAAAGAAAATGGTGTGATTCTAAAACGAAGTCCTAAGAGTTCTTCGTAGAAATAATCTTTTCCATATAAAATCTCTGTTCCTTCATCCTTTACTACATCTGCTACACTGTCATTTTTCGTATGAAGAATTCCTGCAATGCTGCCGTCTAAATCAAGTTTACATAGTGCATCTTTCATTCCAGCCAACAATTCTTTTTCTGAAGATATTGCCTCTGTCAGACCATCCAGTATATGCTCTGCGCCTGCCGTTACAAGGTCAATCAGGATCTCTTTGGTCTTTACCGCTTTACGCACCAGTAAATGACGCAGATATCCGGTATGCCGCATTCTGTGATAATAGGAAATCTTTTTTTCTGCAAAATACTGCTGCACACAGCTTAATATCTTCCGATAATCTTCATCTACAATTTTACAGTCCGTTACCGAGACAATATCATAAAAGCTGCCACGCTTATGCATGCCAAGAGCAAGGGGGCCATCCTTATATTCATCCCCAAAAGTAAATTCCATCTTATTACGGAATCCGAATTCATTCGGACTTGCTTTTACGCCCTCAAAGCTGTAGGTTTCCGGGTCTACTACCGCATCCATCAGTTTCTTCACCTGCTGTCCTTTTAATGCAAGCTGATCTTCATAGGATAAATTCTGATAAGTACAGCCTCCACAGATTCCAAAATGCGGGCATGGTGCTTCCGGCAGCTCATTTGGTGCTTTCTTCAAAACTTCCAGTAAGCGGCCTTCGCCTTTTCCCTTTCTTACCTTATTTACAGAAAAGGAAATCTCCTGTCCCGGTAATACGTTTTTTACGATTACCTGCTTTCCTTCTTCTACTTTTACAACTCCCTTATTCGGGAAATCCACATATGCAACAGTTCCCTGTAATACCTGACCTTTTTTCATACTTACCTCACACGAACAATTCTTTTCCAAAAACACATGTCATCCGCAGCGTTTCCGGCACACTCAGTAAAAGGGCTGCATGATATCACACAGCCCTTTACATCTTCACCTGTTAAATTATGCAAATGATAATGATTATTTCTCTTCCTCGTCATCCTCGTCAAAGAAATCATCTTCAAAATCATCATCGAAATCGTCTTCAAAATCCTCCAGATAATCTGGTGCAAAGAAACGATATAATCCATAAGCAGCTGCAGCAACTACTACAACAATACCAATGATTGCAAAAATTAAACCAGCTTTTGATTTTTTCTTCTCTTCCATTATTTCCTCTTTCTCCTTTTTATGCAATAATTCTGTTACTTTGTTCACATTTGCGGTTAATAAATTCTTTAATTCTTCCATTTTTTCCATTTCTGACCACTCCTTTTTATGCCAACAACAGTTTTTCATTTTCCTGCCACCTAGAACTCTTTTTATTAATTCATTATAGCATATGTTTCCCCAATCTACTAGAAAAAATTACAAATTCATAAAATTTTTATAACTTTTTCAATTTGGCAAAGGATGCAAACATCTTCTTCACACCTACACCGGAAAAATCAACGGTAACCTCATAATCCCTGCCGCCGTCAATAATCTGCTTTACGACTCCGGTGCCGAATTTCAGATGGGAAACAGTATCACCCACAGCATAATCCAACGACTTTTTCATTGCGGAATTGCCAAAGTTCCTTGCCTCCGGTACGCCAGTTCTGCGCAGTGCCATCGGCTTTGCCGAAAATGCATTTTTCGCCATCATACTTGGTTTCGGAATATCCGGCATTTTTTCCTTCTGGATGGTTCCCGCTAAAAGTTCCCGCGGAATCTCTTTTACGAAACGGGACACCTTATTATACTGTGTTTCTCCTCGTATCATACGCATTCTTGCGCAGGATATGGACAACCGCTCCTTGGCTCTTGTGATTCCCACATAGGCAAGACGACGTTCTTCTTCGATTTCCGCTGTTGGATTTTCCGCACAGATTGCACCGAATCCCGGAAACAGTCCGTCTTCCATTCCTGCCAGATAAACCTGTGGAAATTCAAGACCCTTCGCACTGTGCAGCGTCATCAGCACAACATAGTCCTGTGTCTCATCCACACTGTCAATATCTGCAACCAGTGCTACTTCCTCTAAGAATCCGCTTAAGGTCGGCTCTTCTTCGCTTTCCTCATAAGTAACCGCTTTGGAAATCAACTCATCGATATTTTCCATTCGCTGCTGTGCTTCCTCTGTATTTTCTGCTTCCAGCTCACGGACATAACCGGTTTCTTCAATGATTTCCTGCAAAAGCTCTGATACACTGATATACGGCAACTTGCTCCGCATACTCTGAATCAGCATTACAAACGGTCTGATTTTTGCAGATGCCCGTCCGATTGTGCCAATCTCTTCTGCCATTTTTAAGGCATTATAAAAGGTAAGACCGTTTTCATCGGCATAATCCTGCACCCTGCTTAATGTCGTTGCTCCAATTCCACGTTTTGGCACATTGATAATACGGCGTACCGCCAGATCATCCATGGCATTGTCAATGGTCTTAAGATAAGCCAGTAAATCCTTGATTTCTCTTCTGGAATAGAAGTTTACGCCTCCCACAATCTTATATGGTATGCTGGATGTGATAAAACGTTCCTCGAAAAGTCGGGACTGGGCGTTGGTGCGATATAATACGGCACAGTCTCCGTAATGATACATGCCTTCCCGCACTTTGCTCCGGATATCTTTTGCTACATAGTCTGCTTCATCAAATCCGGTTTCAAACTGATGAAATGCAATTTTTTCGCCTTCCTCATTCTCTGTCCAGAGGCGTTTTGCCTTTCGTCCCACATTATTTGCAATGACCCCATTGGCTGCATTTAAAATATTCTGGGTGGAACGGTAATTCTGCTCCAGCTTGATGGTGACTGCATTTGGAAATTCTTTTTCAAAATTCAATATATTATAAATGTTTGCTCCACGGAATTTGTAAATGGACTGGTCATCATCACCTACCACGCAGAGATTCTTATATTTGCCTGCCAGCAGTTTAATCAGCTGAAACTGTGCCGTATTGGTATCCTGATACTCGTCCACCATAATATAACGGAACCTCTCCTGATAATAATCCAGCACTTCCATATCCGACTGGAAAAGCTCTACGGTCTTTACAATCAAATCATCAAAATCCAGTGCATTATTTTTCCGTAACACCTGCTGATATTCCCGGTAAACGGCTGCTTCCTTCATTTTCCGGAAATCTCCCTGCGCCCGAAGGGCATATGCTTCCGGACTGATCAGCTCGTCCTTTGCAGAAGAAATGGCCGCAAGCAAACTTTTTTCCTTATACATCTTCGTATCAATTTCCAGACGCTTGCAGATATCCTTCATAATGGTCTTCTGGTCTTCTGTATCATATATGGTAAAGTTGGTTCCAAATCCGATATGGTCAATAAAACGGCGCAGAATTCTCACACAGGTAGAATGAAAGGTAGATACCCAGATATTTTCCGAGCCATAGCCCACCATGTCATCAATACGCTCCCGCATTTCACCTGCAGCCTTATTGGTAAATGTAATCGCAAGGATATGATAGGGATTGACTCCCAGTTCCTCTATCAGATATACCGCCCGGTGGGTCAGCACACGGGTCTTTCCGCTGCCTGCGCCCGCCAGCAGCAGCACAGGTCCTTCTGTTGTAAATACACCTTTTTTCTGTTCTTCATTTAATGAATCGTATATACTCATAATGCTCCTTTACTCTCCTCAATACCACTCCGCTCAGTATACCATACTTCCTTAAGGGATGGGAACATATTTTCTGTATTTCTTTTCAGATTTCTTTTTGTACTGTCCGTCGAACGCATTCATGCGTTCTTTTCCCTTATATCCATTCTATTGTAGTTGCATCACGCAATGTCATTTACACATCACAGCGTCATTGTATATGCTTTCTGTCATTCTTCTTCTTGTCATCTAGTTTTCAATACTATATAATAGGTATGAGGTGAATTCAAATGACAATTGATGCAAAAGATTTATTAAACAGTATTTTATCCAGTCTGTCGCGGATTGACTATATCCGTCCGGAAAGTATTCCAAATATTGACCTTTACATGGATCAGATTACAACCTTCATGGATACCCAGCTTGCAGCTTCCAAGCGTCATCCCGATGACAAGATTCTGACCAAAACCATGATTAACAACTATGCAAAAAACAATCTGCTTCCACCGCCGGTCAAGAAGAAATACAGCAAAGAACATATTCTGATGCTGATTTTCATTTATTATTTCAAAAGCATATTAAGTATCAATGATATCGAAAGTATCTTAAATCCTCTGGCAAAACGTTTCTTCAATGCAGAAGGAGATTTCAATCTGACAACTGTCTATGAAGAGGTGTTCAGTCTGGAACGGGATGAAGTAAAAAATCTGATGAAGGATATTACCAAGAAATTCAATACCAGTTCTACCACCTTTGCAGATGCACCGGAAGAAGACCAGGATTTTCTTCATACCTTTTCCTTTATCTGTATGTTAAGTTTTGATGTATTTGTAAAGTGTATGTTGATTGAAAAGCTGATTGACGAGACGAAAGAAATGGAAAAAGAAGCCGAAGATGAGCAGCGTGCTGCAGAAAAGAAAGCTTCCGAAGAGAAAAAAGCTTCCGAGAAAAAGACTTCCGAGAAAAAGACTTCCGAAAAAAAGTCGAACGAATAAAAAGCCATATGCTTGGAAAAAAGAATGTGCCTTGGCACATCCTCGCGGAGCGTTTTTTACTTTATAGGAAAGTAATTTCCTGTAAATCGAAAAAGCACCAGTTTTTGAACCGGTGCTTTTCTTTATCATTTACATGATTTTGTGTAAAAATTAAATATTGTTTTAATTTTATCTCTACTCTTCGTTTTAATTTTCCTCTTTTTTTTCTTCTACCGGCTTCACATTTGTTCTGGCAAATACCATATCATATCCATCGCATCCATAATTCAAGGAACGGTTCACACGACTGATGGTTGCCGTTGATGCACCAGTCTTCTCTGCAATATCAAGATAAGTTCTCTGCTCACGCAACATCTTTGCCACTTCATATCTCTGTGAGAATGCCAGTAATTCATTTACCGTACAGACATCTTCAAAGAATTTATAACATTCCTCTTTATTTTCAAGGCTTAAGATTGCATCAAACAAATGATCCACTGCTTCCGTTCTTACATTCTTACTCATTCTGCCTCTCCTTTTCGTATTATACTTATTTCAATACAAAAATGTTAGCATATTAAAGTGTGAAAGTAAACCGTTTTTCGAAAAATTTTCTTTTCAATTTTCTATTCAAACTTTTTCTTTTCCTGAACCGCAAAATTTCTGTTTCAGGAAATTTTTAATCCAAAAGATTCTGCATACTCTTTAAGGTAATTACCAAGGTAGATGTATTATGAAGTAATGCAGATACAGTTGGCTGCAGGACTCCTGCCACGCCAAGCACAATCAGTCCTGTATTGAATCCAACAATTGTCCGGTAATTCTTATGAATCCGTTTCATCAATGCATTACTCAGCACCTTTAAGGTTACTATCTCATAAAGATTATCTGCACCGATAGTTACATCTGCAATTTCTCTTGCAATCTCTGCTCCATCACTGATGGCTATTCCAATATCTGCCGCAGATAATGCCGGTGAATCGTTGATACCATCTCCAATCATAATGACCTTGTGTCCTTCTGCTTTGGCTTTCTCTACAAAACTTGCCTTATCTTCCGGAAGTACCTCGGAGTAATACTCGTCTACGCCCACTCTTGCTGCAATGGCGGATGCTGTACGTTCACTATCCCCTGTCATCATAACAACTTTCTTAATCCCGGCTGTCTTTAAGGAATTCACAACGGCTGCTGCTTCATCACGAAGCGGATCTTCAATGCAGATAACGGCTGCAAGGCGGTTCTCAATTGCCATATAAAGATGTGAATATTCTGATGGAAGGCTGTTAAACTGTTCTTCATAGCCTTCCGGAACCACACATTTTTCATCTTCAAATACAAAGTGATAGCTTCCGATTACCACACTCTTTCCTTCTATGGTGGAAGAAATTCCGTGGGCTACAATATATTCCACCTTAGAATGTAGTTCTTCATGCACAAGATTCTTTTCCTGGGCTGCATCTACGACTGCCTTTGCCATAGAATGAGGGAAATGTTCCTCTAAGCAGGCAGCAATACGTAAAAGCTCTTCCGTGGGCTTATCCGTAAAAGAAACCACATCTACTACGGTAGGCTGTGCTTTGGTCAGAGTACCTGTTTTGTCAAAGACGATGGTATCTGCTTCTGCCATTGCCTCTAAGAATTTGCCACCTTTTACGGTAATATTGTGCACACTTGCTTCACGGATTGCAGACAATACAGATACCGGCATTGCAAGTTTTAATGCACAGGAAAAGTCCACCATAAGAACTGCTAATGCTTTTGTGGCATTTCTGGTAAAGAGCCAGGTAATTCCTGTTCCTAGTAATGTATACGGAACCAGGCGGTCTGCCAGATGCTCGGCTTTACTTTCCAGGGAAGATTTTAACTTCTCTGACTCTTCTATCATCGTGACAATTTTTTCAAATTTGCTGGAGCCATTTACTTCTTTGACACGAATGGTCAGTTCTCCTTCTTCCAATACGGTTCCGGCATAGACATAACTTTCTACACTCTTATGCACCGGAAGGGATTCGCCGGTTAAGGATGCCTGATTTACCATCGCATCCCCTTCCGTTACCACGCCATCAAACGGAATGACATTTCCCATATGAATACAGACTTCATCGCCTTCTTTAATCTCAGATGCCGATACCAGTATTTCCTGTCCATCCTGACACAGCCATACTTTACTGATATTTAAGGACATACTTCTTGCCAGATCATCGACAGATTTCTTGTGTGTCCACTCCTCTAAGATCTCACCGATTCCAAGCAGGAACATAACAGAACCGGCTGTGGAGAAGTCGCCGCGGAAAATAGAAACACCGATTGCAGTTGCATCCAGAACCGGAACTTCGATCTTTCGATTTGCTAATGTTTTCAGTCCGTTCGTGATATATTTTACCGAACGGATGGCAGTCAGGGTGTTCGCGATCGGCATCGGTAAGAACATCCGGTTGATGCATCGCATTAAAACCTTGTCTACCAGTTTTTCTTTGTACTCTTCATTCACCTGTCTTCCAGAATTTTCCAGATAGGATTCCGGCACATCTGCCGTCTCATAATGGAACCGCCGGAGCGCTGTTATCATCACTTCCCGGCTTCCCTCATAACAGACAACCGCATCGCAGGTCGAATGATTTACCTTCGCAGAACTGACATGTTTCATGCTGTCAAGATAATACTGAAGGATATCGGCTTCCCGGTACGACATGTTCTTCTGTGCAACATGAAAACGAATTCTGCCTCGTATCTCATGTTTAATCACAAATTTCATTTTCTGTCGCCTGCTCCTCTGCTTCTGCTTCGTCCTCAACTACCTGTGCCTCTGCTTCGATCTCGCGGTCTGCGTTGATCTGCTTTGCCTCTGCATAGATATCGCTTGCATTCTCCTGTACATTGGTCACGGTCTTCATGATGCAGTCCTTTGCACGAAGGACAGCGGCTGTACCATGTGAGTAAACCTTCTTTGCATCACGGCTTGTCAAAAGCTTGATTCCTGCTGTTCCGAACAATACACCTGCTGCAAAAATCCCTGTTTTCTTTCCATCGATCTTTTTAAAAAAATTTGACATAATAATTACCTCCTGTTAGTCTAATCTAACTACATATATTATCACAAATTTTCTAAAAAATAAATATTTTTTTACCAATCCTTTCCAAGTTTACTGCAAGCCGATACTACACTGTCTACTCCTAATATAATCAGGTATGTACCTATCAAAAATCCGACTGAGAACAAAGCAATCTGCGGCCAGAATATCATCAGCACACCTACTACCAGACCGATCACATTGATGACCAGTGAGACATAGAAATACCTTCCTCTGTACAAACTCCGGATAAATCCAAGATGACACAGCTTCGATACGCTGTGTGCGATAAACCATAGCGGAAGCAGCAATGTTACAACCAG
>OHEV01000356.1_pt1 | contig 28452 bp, 20 predicted proteins | sample 1567331 | NCBI WGS metagenome assembly OHEV01 (sample SAMEA3879561, study PRJEB24766) | human gut metagenome | biome: human-associated habitat; feature: feces | place: USA | collected 1985/1987 | reverse complement strand
CGTTCCAACAGAGCTTGGAAGCCCAACGTCAAGCGCGTGAAGGCTATCGTCAATGGTACGCCCCGCCATGTCTATGTTTGTACCCGCTGTCTGCGTTCCGGTAAGGTTACCCGCGCGATCTAAGCGACCAAACAGATTAGAAGCACTGCGAAAGCAGTGCTTCTTTTTTTTGCCCAGATAACCGCTAAAATACTTGTGTTCCTATCTCTCTTTCAATATAATGAATCATATGGTAGGGATTTACCGAACCGGAAGCTATGGGGGGTGTTATTTTGATAAAAATATTTGTCCAATACCTGCTCACGCCAATTCCCTTTCTCCTAACTTTTGTTACACCAATTCTATTCTTCCTCATCAGCCGCAAATATGTCTGGCTCAGCATCCCGTTGACCGTGCTTGTCGAATTGCTCGTCAATTGGAGAAATTTTACCTATTATGAATCGCGCGGCCTGATGATCTTGGTAACTCTGTTTCAGCTCGCTATAATGGCGGTCGTCATCATCAACGCGGTTCTCGGCGTCGTGCAGGAGAGCAAGGCGGAAAAAGCCATCGACGCGTTGCAAAAAATAGCCGCCGCCACGTCAAAGGTCATAAGGGACGGAAAACTCGTCGTCGTAAAAAGCGAAGATCTGGTCGTGGGCGACGTTATCGTCCTTGAAGCGGGCGACGCGGTTCCGGCGGACGCGCGAATTATCGAGTGCGCGAGTATGAAAGCCGAAGAAGCCGCGCTCACCGGCGAGTCCGTTCCCGTGCTTAAAACGTCGGACGCCATAAGCGCACAAAGCGGGGAAGTACCTCTCGGCGACAGAAAAAACATGGTATTTATGGGCAGCACCGTCGTTTACGGCAGAGGCAAGGCGATTGTCGTCGCAACTGGTATGGACACCGAAATGGGCAAAATCGCGACCGCGCTCACTCAGGCGAAGGAAAGCAAAACGCCCCTTCAACAAAAACTTTCGCAACTCAGCAAGGTGCTTACGTATCTCGTAATCGGCATTTGCGCGGTGATTTTTGCGGTCAGTATGATTCGCGCCGCCGCCACAGGAACGCTTAAAGCGAACACTGCCGCGACGATACTCGACACGTTTATGGTTGCGGTATCGCTTGCCGTTGCGGCAATTCCGGAAGGTCTTGCGACGGTTGTAACGATCGTGCTTTCAATCGGCGTAACCAACATGTCAAAGCGCAACGCGATAATAAGAAAACTCACCGCCGTCGAAACGCTCGGCTGCACGCAAATCATCTGCACGGACAAAACGGGCACGCTTACTCAAAATAAAATGACGGTTGTCGACCATTACGGCAGCGACGAAAATCTGCTTGCAAACGCAATGTCGCTTTGCTCTGACGCCGAGTTCGACAAGGACAAAGGAGAGGCCGTCGGAGAACCTACCGAGTGCGCGCTTGTCAATTACGCGGCGACGCTCGGACTCGATAAAAACAATCAAAAAGAGATATATCCCCGCATAGGCGAAATACCGTTCGATTCCATGCGTAAGATGATGACCACCGTCCACAAGGACGAAAACGGCAATATTCTGCAATTCACGAAAGGCGCGCCCGACGAAATTGTCAAACGTTGTTCGTTTTATCTCAAAGACGGAAAAGCGGTTAAAATGGGCGAAGGGAAACGCAATGAAATTCTTGCCGCAAACAAAGAGATGGCGGACAGGGCGCTTCGCGTGCTTGCAGTCGCTCAAAAACGTCTTGATTTTGAAAAAAGCGAATATACCACCGAAAACGACGAAAAAGATATGTGTTTCGTGGGGCTTGTGGGTATGATAGATCCCGTTCGTCCCGAGGTCAAGCCTGCAATCGACGAGTGTAAAAAAGCGGGTATTCGTCCCGTTATGATCACGGGCGATCATAAGGATACCGCGGTTGCCATCGCAATGCAACTTGGGATTATCACCGATCCGTCGCAGGCAATCACGGGCGCGGACCTTGACAAAATCAGCGACGAAGATTTCGCAAACGACGTGGAAAAATATTCGGTTTATGCCCGCGTGCAACCCGAACACAAAACGAGAATCGTCAACGCCTGGCGCGCAAAAGGATACATAACCGCAATGACCGGCGACGGCGTCAACGACGCTCCGTCAATCAAAAACGCCGACATCGGTGTGGGTATGGGCATCACAGGCACCGACGTCACAAAGAACGTCGCGGATATGATACTCACCGACGACAACTTCGCGACAATCGTTTCGGCAGTGGGCGAGGGAAGACGTATTTATGACAATATCCGCAAATCCATTCAGTTCTTGCTGGCGTCCAATCTTTCGGAAGTGCTGTCCATTTTCATCGCGACGCTTGCCGGGTTCACCATATTTAAGCCCGCGCATCTGCTTTGGATAAATCTCATTACGGATTGCTTCCCGGCTCTTTCGCTCGGTATGGAATCCGCAGAAAGCGACGTTATGAGCCGTCCGCCCAGAAACAGCAAAGACGGCGTCTTCGCAAACGGTATGGGCTTTGCAATCGGATATCAGGGCATACTTATCACCCTGATTACAATCGCGTCCTATTTCATCGGCGCTGAGGCCCTTGCGAAAATGCACCACGCGGAAGCAATCGCAAACGGCGCGTACAGCGCGGAAATGCTCGGCTCGTCAATGGCGTTTCTGACGCTTTCGATGGCGGAAATCTTCCACGCGTTTAATATGCGCTCTTTGCACGGCTCGGTTTTCAAAATCAAAAAACGCAACTGGTGGCTCTGGGGTGCGGGCATACTCTCGTTGCTGCTCACAACCCTCGTCGTTGAGGTCAGACCGCTTGCGGACGCCTTCGACCTTGCAAAACTCGACGGGACGGAATACGCCATTGCCATCGCGCTCGCGTTTTCCATTATTCCGATGGTAGAGTTGGTTAAGGCAATCGCACGCGCCGTCCGCAAAAAGAAAGGGATTGTCCTTTCTGCGTAATCGACAGCCAAAAACAGAATAATATCCAAAGTCGTTCCGGAACAAATAATATTTGTGTCAAAGCTTGTGTCAAAGGGTGATTTTGGGTGACAAAAGAAGAAGTCCGATGAGCCTGTAACCCGGTGTTCATCGGACTTTTTCGTTGGTCAGAAGCCCGTGACACAAGTTGGATAATCATTTAATTGTGCTTGTGCTCCGAGTTTTTCATTGCCTTTCGGCGTGGCGATTCAGCACAGAGAAAAGCTTATATCAACGGCAAAATTATTGCTTGTTTGATATAGGCTGTTTTATTGTAAACGCAATTATTTGCGCTGTTCGTTGACATAGACATCTTGTAATTTGAAGTGATAATGTTTTTGAGTTTTCTCGGCACTGCGCCGTCTGCACAAAACATTTTCATTCACTTGTTCAAATGCAGTTGACAAAACGACGTAAAAATAGTATATTTACGTTTGTTATCCGCCTTGGGGGTGTAGCTCAACTGGTAGAGCGCTTGAATGGCATTCAAGAGGTAAGGGGTTCGACCCCCCTCATCTCCACCATATGCAAATAATACGAACCCTGAAAACAAATCGGAGTTCGTATTATTTTTTGCAAAGGACTTCTTCGGCGTAAAAATACCGAGATAAAAGCAGTCACAATGTCGTAGTATAATATTCTTAAATCAGAATGACAAATCGGAATTTGAGGAGGAAGTAAGTATGCTAAACAACATAGAGTTCGACCTTTGGGCTGATGGCTATGACAAAACTGTCGGCATTTCTGATGAGGAAAACACATACCCTTTTGCCGGTTATAAAAAGGTACTTGGGTTCATTTTTCAGACCATAGTGAGAGCTGAAAATGCCGTTGTGCTGGATATTGGATTCGGAACAGGCACATTAACGGCAAAACTATACGAGCGAGGCTGTTCCATTTATGGGCAGGACTTTTCATCAAGAATGATTGCGTTGGCATCTGAGAAAATGCCAAATGCGCATTTATATCAAGGGGACTTTTCAAAAGGGCTTGTCGAACCATTGCGTAACTTTCGTTATGATTATATTGTTGCGACATACTCTCTGCATCATTTGACGGATGCGCAAAAGAGCGACTTCCTTTTAGACTTGCGTAACTACTTAAAAGAAAACGGTAAAATTATAATCGGCGATGTTGCCTTTGAAACAAGAAAGGATTTAGAGCAGTGTAAATTGAAGGCAGGAGACACATGGGATAATGATGAAATCTACTTTGTCGTTGAGGAACTGAGAAAAGATTTTCCAGACCTTTCATTTACGCAAATGTCCGATTGCGCAGGCGTCCTGATTTTGGACTGACAAATTCCAATTTGTCGAACTGAATATAGTGTACATAGACGCTTGTTTTCAAAAGAAATCAGGCGGCTATGTACCTGAATGGAATGGGAGTAACAACCATCCAGTACGAGCTTGAGAAAGCGGGACGGCTGACGGCGCTGGGAAAGGAGCGGTGGTTTGCATCGTACATTTCGAAAATGCTTCGCAATTCCTTTTACTGCGGCATCATAACCTACCACAAGGAATATACGCCTGATTTTCTGAAGCAGAAGAAAATCAAGAATTACGGTGATTTGGAGTATGAAGACGAAATCGTTATAACCTATAATTTTACCGACAGCCCTGAACGGCTGAAAGTCAATAAAGAGCAAATTTTACAGGAAGAAAAACAAATAAAACGAGCAAAACACTCTTTTTCTTTTAATTCAGGTTCGACCATTTTGGCAGGCTCTCCACCACTTACAAAAAAAAAACGAACCCGATCACTGTCGGGTTCTTTTTTTGTTTTATTTCAGGAACAGGGTGCGATTGTCGAAAGGGAAAGGGAATGTTAAACAAAACACAAGACGTATGTGCATTGTCGCATACGTTTTTTTTACGATTTCGCTGTGCATAGAAAACATATGTCGACAATCATACACCTATGTGTCGACGAAATTCAACACATAGATAAATCACGTCGTGGTTTGGTTGTGTATAATTATAAAATTATACAAATGGTTGACAATTTGTGCACAATGTGTGTATTATATAGTCGCTGCAAATTTATTTATTAGAATTAAAACACTATTATAAACGGTAGGTCGTTTTTTACATTCGCGGTTTTTCTTGGCATGTGTGATTTGTGGCAGAATCAACGGGGAAACTTGTTATATTTTTGTTTTTTTAATGCCCCGCAATAAGTATAGTGAGGGATAAAATGAAATCCAGCAAAAAAAGAATCGTTAGTGTTTTTGCCATTCTTGTAATGGCAATCGTTTTGTCGTGCATTTTTGCCGCTTGCGATAAAGTCGGCGAAAAACAAGTGCCCGTATACAAGGGCATGACAATTTCGCGTAGTTTTGCAACGTCATCTGCAGCGACAGCGGCTGAGGATAACGGCAATCATTATGGACATTTCAAAGGCGACCACGATAATCGCAACGATGAGGTTGACCAAAACAAACCTTTTGAAGATCCAAATGCGCCGAGCATCGAGAACAAAGCGAACAGCACTTTGGACGTTGTTGGTTCGGCGGAAAGCATTTATTATGCTGATAAAAATCAAAATGTTTTCATAACAATCAAACTTTCAAACCCCGATAGTTATGAAATTTTGTCTTTCACGCTCAATGGTAAAAAGTATTCCAACTATATGTTCGAGAATGGCTCGGATATGGAGAATTTGGTACTTAAAGTCAACGTGGGCGATGTCGGAGGAATTGTGGAATACACAATCGACGCAATCAAGTACGTTGACGGCACGGAAATCAAAGACGTGCGTATGGACGGGAATAGAACCGTCAAAGCAGGCGTAAGAGCAAGCGACCAAACCTACGTCAACGTGACAAACGAGAAGAAAACGATGACAAGCATCTCGTTCGACGCGCAAGTTGTGGACTTGTATTCACTCATCGAAAAGAGCGGCGGCTATGCAAAAGCAGTGCTTTATGACGGTGTGAATATGCTGACAAAGGACATCAAAGTCGGCGAAAAGACAAACATCGTCTTTGACAATCTTACACCAAACACAGTGTATCAATACGGTGTTGTAGCACTGTATGACAATTTGAGCGGAAACGGTGCTAAACTCAACACTATCTACAAAAAAGCAGTCTATACCGACACAATCGTGCTGTTTAAGGACGTTCAAGTGGGAAAAGAGAGCATCGAATGGGGCTTTGTGTGGAATGAATCTTTTGCAAACAAGCAAATGAGTGCAATCTCGCTGTGGCAAAACGGCGCAAAGGTGCAGGACGTTGACACCACCGCAACGCGCCTTGACGGCTTGAAATCCAACAACAAATATACTCTCAAGGCAACCTACAAAAATCTTCAAAACCAAGACGAAACCATTGCAATCGAGTTTGTTACATATGCAAAAGCAGTTCCTACTGTTGAAATCACAAACGTGCAGTCAACACAAACACAAGTTTCGTTTGAATTGAACATAACTGATACGGACAATGTCGGTGCGATCACAAAGATAGAACTTTTGCACGGCGATGACACACCGATAGCTGTTGAAAACACAGGCAGAACGTTTGCAAACTTGCTCTCTAACAACGATTACACAATTCAGGTTACATACACGTATGACCTTAACGATGGTGTTGGTGAGCAACAAATTGTTAAGACTGAAAATATTAAGACTAAAGCGAAAGCAACCCCAAGTGTAAAGATAAGCAACTTGTCAAACACGCAAAACACAATTGAGTGCGACATTGTATATACGGACGTTGACGGCGTGGGGCAAATTGAAAGTATTGCGCTGTTCAAAGGCGAAACGCAAGTTGCAACGACAAGCGAGAGAACACACATTGTGTTTAATGCACTTGAAGGTGACACAGAATATACGCTTGTCGTCACTTACAAGTACAACCTCAACGACGGCAAAGGCGAACAAATCGCCACGCAAAAAGCAAAGAGATATACCTCGCCTCAATTTGAATTTGTGGAAGCAACTTGTGCAAACACAAGTGCAGTAAGTAAAGGAGATATTATTTATTTTGAGGCGGTCATCAATAATCCTTCTGGCGTGACTGTCGAACAAGTCAAAATTAACGACCAGTATTATGCGCCTTCGGCAGGTACGACAAAAAACAGTATTATTGTTCGCATTACAGTTAAAGACCAGTTTGAAGGTGGTAATACCGACCTTATGGTGACTGAAATAAAAGGCACACTTCATGGTCAAGATTTGTTAATAAACTTGAAAGAAAACAATAAAGCAAGTGTTTTTGTAAACGGAGAATTGAATGTAAAATCCATTAGCATTGTTGACGAAGATGGTAATGAGTGCGAGATGGTTGTCGCCAACAAGACTTGTTATTATAAAATAGAAATCGACAATAAGACAGGATATAGCATTAAAAGTGCTACTATTCAAGATGATAGATTCCCGGAACCTAGAGTATATAATAAAGCAGACAATAAAATTATTCAAACACAGAACGACTATTTTCTTGTGCCTTTTATTCCATGGTTTGATAATTCTAATCCTATGGGTGCTGTAACAATTAAGAAAATTGAATATGGTAATGAGTATTTAGGAGAAAAGATTAAAGATATTAATGGCGTATCAAGTGAGATGTTTGTTGCTGTTAAAAATGAAGACGCTATTATTGTTAGCACTCCAGAAGATCTGAAAAATATGAATGAACCTAGATACTATGTACTGCAAAACGATATAGATCTTAAAGGCATGGAATGGATAGCCCCATCTGATTTTAAAGGATATTTTGATGGTCAAGGACATGTTATCAAAAATATCAGTTTTGTGGGAACCATTGAAAATACAGAATCTAATCTTGGTTTGTTTAAAAATGTTACAGGATATATAAAAAATTTAAGTCTAACAGGACGAATAATAGTTACTGCGAGAAATTCAAGAGTTAACATTGGTGGTCTGTGCGCAATGGCTACTCGCGCATGTATAAAAAATGTCTTCAACTATATAGATATTTCCGTTTTGTGTGAAAATGATGAAGATAAGTACCTTGGAGTGTCAATTGGTGGGATTGCAGCACAATTTTATGGCGATATAATCAATTGTGCGAACTTTGGAACGCTGTATTCAAATGGCAACGGTGCGTCAGTTGCCGGATTATCTCAAGGCGGATGCTTGAGAATTCGTAATAGTTTCAATAAAGGTAATATAACCGGATATTTTTGTGGCGGACTTGTGTGTATGACAGGAGATAATTCTTTAATTGTTGATTCTTTTAATTCGGGCGATATTAATGCGAGATGGAGCGCCGGCGGATTGTTGTGGAATGATGATGACAAGCAAATCATTATTAAGAATAGTTATAGTGCAGGGACTATTAAAGCAGATCAGTACAGCGGTGATTTGATTGCAGGCGGAAGTCCTCTTATTGAGAATTCTTATTATACTGCAAGCAATGATAATAGATTTGGAGAGCAGAAAACACTTGCCGAGATTATCGAGATAATGAGGGCAATATGGGATAATAACATTTGGGATTTTGATAATCTTGATGAAAACGGCAATCCTACATTAAGATATTAATGATCTTTGCATAAAGAAATAATTAAATTTAGTTAAAGTTAAGTGCAACGCTTGCGGTTGTTGTTCAAACAGAAATGCGGGTGTTTTGCGGACTAATATTTTCTTTGGGTCTGGCGTTAATTAACGCCGGATCCTTTTTTATGTTTTCTCTCTCACGCGGGAGAGATGTTGTCCTTTTTGGAAAAACTATCGCAATAGTTCGTTGCTGTTTTTGTTTGTCACTTTATGCCACGCAATGCATATTTTCCTATTTTGTCTGTATTGTTTGGTTGAATTAAAAGCGATTAATATGAAATACCTTTTTATTTTAAAGTATAATTTGCCAAATAAGTACGCGAATAAAAATTTACATTTAGAAGATAATTTGGTAAAATTACATACAAAGAAACAGCTGAGGTGATTTATGAAAAAAAGTCAACTGCAAAAATATGCGAAACTTATCGCAAGAAAGGGCGTCAACGTGCAAAAAGGACAAGACGTCCGCGTGAGAGCGTGTCCCGACCAACTCGACTTTGTGAGAATGGTCGTGGAAGAATGTTATAAGGCGGGCGCGGGCAAGGTCACCGTCGAATGGGAATACAATCCCGTGACGAAAGCGACCTATAAATACTGCAAACTCGACACGCTTTCCCGCACCGAAAAATGGGAAGAAGAAAAGTATAAACACTTTGTCGAAACCCGTCCCGCACGGATATTTATAGAGTCCGACGATCCCGACGCGTTGAAAGGCGTAAATCAGGAAAAAGTCGCGAAAGCGCAGCAAGCAAGGGCAATGGCGTTTAAGCCGTACCGCGACCAACTTGACAACCACTATCAGTGGTGCATAGCGGCGGTGCCGGGCGTCGAATGGGCGAAAAAGGTGTTCCCCGGTGACACGAAAAACAAGGCTGTCGAAAAGTTGTGGCAGGCGATTTTGTTCACGTCCCGCGCCGACGGCGAAAACCCCGTGGAAGCGTGGAACGAGCACAACAAGGACATTAAGGAACGCTGCGACTACTTAAACTCCCTGAAAATAAAAGAACTGAAATATAAATCGTCAAACGGCACCGATTTCAGAGTGGGGCTTATTGACGGCTGCAACTTCCTTGGCGGCAAAGAAGACACGCTTGAAGGAATCGAATACAACCCGAATATTCCAAGCGAGGAAGTTTTCACGTCGCCCATGCGCGGCAACGCCGACGGAAAAGTCGTCGCAACAAGACCGCTGTCTTATCGCGGGGAGCTTATCGAGAATTTCAGCGTGACTTTCAAGGACGGAAAAGTCGTTGACGTCAGTGCGGAAAAGAACGAAGATTTGTTGCGCTCCATGATTTCGATGGACGAAGGCGCGGCATATCTCGGCGAATGCGCGCTCGTGCCTTACGACTCTCCCATCAGAAACTCGGGCATCACTTTTTACAACACGCTGTTCGACGAAAACGCATGCTGCCATCTCGCACTCGGCAGAGGCTTCAACGAATGTCTGGAAGGATACGCAAATCTTTCGTTTGACGAATGCAAGGAAAAGGGCATAAACGACTCGCTCATTCACGTTGACTTTATGATCGGCAGCGAAGATCTGGAAATCGAGGCGGTCACCCGCGACGGAAAAACCGTAAAAATCTTTGAAAAAGGGAATTGGGCGTTTTAGGAATTATATTTGCAGTGCAAGTTATATTTTGACTTCGTCAAAGTTAAGGTCGTTTTTGTAATAAGATATGCAAATAAAAACAAATAAAAATTGACACGTAATGGCGAAAGTGATATTATTTTCATATTCCAGGGAGATATTTGTACAATGACGCTTGACGAAGTACACGTTAATCAAAGCGCGGTAATAACGAAAGTCGGGGGCGAAGGCGTTTTGCGCGGTCGTCTTCTTGACATGGGGCTTATCCCGAAAACCGCCGTTACGGTGATAAAATATGCGCCGATGGGCGATCCTATCGAGATTCGCCTGCGCGGATACGAACTGACAATCCGCAAAGACGACGCGAAAATGATTGAGGTAAACGCCTTATGAAATTCGCGCTTGTCGGCAATCAGAATTGCGGAAAAACCACGTTGTTCAATCAACTGACGGGGTCGAATCAGCACGTCGGCAATTTCCCGGGGGTTACGGTCGATTCAAAGTCGGGCGTTGTGAAAAAGCACGACGACTGCGTTATCGTCGATCTTCCGGGCATTTATTCGTTGCGCCCGTACACGACGGAAGAAATCGTCACGCGCGACTTTATTCTGAACGAAAAACCCGACGGCATAATAAACATTGTCGACGCCACCACGATCGAGCGAAATCTTTATCTCACGACGCAACTTATGACAATGGATATTCCTATGGTCATTGCGTTGAATATGATGGACGAAGTGCGCGGAAACGGCGGCACCGTCGATATTCAGAAAATGTCGGATATGATGGGCTGTCCCGTCGTGCCGATATCCGCCGCGAAAAACGAGGGCGTTGACGAACTTATCGACGTCGTTATCAAAACCGCAAAAGAACAGATTAAACCCAAAGTAAAAGATATTTGCGAAAGCGACAGTCCCGTGCACAGATGCCTGCACTCGGCAATCCACCTTATCGAAGACCACGCGAAAAGCGCGGGCATTTCGGGAAGATTTGCCGCGATGAACCTTATCACGACGGGCGGCGACTTTGACAAACGTCTGAACCTTGACGAAAACGAAAAGGAACTTCTGGAACACAGCGTCGTCGAGATGGAAAACGACACCGGGCTTGACCGCGACGCGGCGATGGCGTCGATGACGTACGACTTCATCGAAAAGGTCTCGCGTGAATGCGTCGTGAAACCGCACGAGTCGAAGGAACGCCTGAAAAGCGAAAAAATCGACAAAGTACTGACGAATAAATATGGCGCGATACCGCTGTTTATCCTTATTATGGCGGCGATTTACCTGCTCACGTTTCAGGTTATCGGCAAATATATCGGGCTCGGCATCGAGATGGGCATCGACGCGCTGGACAAAGTGGTCGTAAAAGGGCTCACGAAGTTCGGCACGAATCCTGCAATTATCGACTTTCTGGACAAAGGTTTGTTCGGCGGGCTTGGCGCGGTCGTGTCGCTTTTGCCGTACATAGTCGTTATGTTTATGTTCCTGTCGCTCCTTGAAGACAGCGGATATATGGCGCGCGTTGCGTTTATTATGGATAAACCGCTCAGAAAACTGGGATTATCGGGGCGCAGTTTCGTGCCTATCATCGTCGGATTCGGCTGTTCCGTCCCCGCGATTATGAGCACCCGTACCCTTGCGTCCGAGCGCGACAGAAAAATGACGATCGGACTTATTCCGTTCATCAGCTGTTCGGCAAAGGCGGTCGTGTATTACGCGGTCGTAAATTGCGGCGTGTTCAAGTGGTGGCAGCAGTCGCTGATTATCGTCGGGCTGTATGTTCTTGGCATCGTTTTGGGGATTCTGACGGCGTTTGTGTCCGGGAAACTTATTTTCAAGGGAAAGCCCGTACCGTTCGTAATGGAACTTCCGAATTATCGTCTGCCGTCCGCAAAAAGCGTGTTTCTTCTTATGTGGGAGAAGTCGAAAGACTTTCTGACGCGCGCGTTTACGGTCATCTTCCTTGCCACGCTTGTCGTATGGTTTTTGCAGGCGTACAACAGCCGCATTATTTTCATCACCGACGGCGTTGAAGACAACGTGAGTTTATTGGAACATATCGGCAATTTCCTTGCGCCGGTGTTTAAGCCGCTTGGTATGAACGACGGTAAAATCGTTTCCGCGCTCATTGCGGGATTTACGGCGAAAGAAGCGGTAGTAAGCACGATCGAGATGCTTGCGGGAAGCGGCGGAATGACGGCGTTGTTCACTTCGGTTCCGGCGTTTTTGTCGTTTTTGACGTTTGTGCTTTTGTATACGCCGTGCGTCGCGACCGTCGCAACGATGCGGAAAGAGTTGGGTTCCGTATGGAAAACCGCCGTTGTCGTCGTTTATCAGTGCGCGCTTGCGTGGGTTTGCTCGTGCATAGTTTATCAGATCGCGGCGGCTTGCTGACATGAAAACGATTGATATAATTTTAATAGTCGCGCTTTCGTTGTGGGTTGTGTTTTCGATTGCGTACGTCGTCGTTAACCGTAAAAAAGGAAAGACGTCGTGCGGCTCAAAAATTTACTGCAACGGCGATTGCGAGGCTTGCAACAAAAAGAAAAAAGAAAAATAGTAACGAATTCTCAAGGTTTCCGCGGTTTTTCCGAGGAAACTTTTTGTTTTTTACCGTTTTTTACATTTGTTTAGTAAAATTAACGATTAAATTATACAAAAAAGCAATTTTGTAACGAAATTTTATTACATTGAATTTTTATTGTAAAAAACCGTTTATACGTTTGACAAATTTTTTTTAACTTATTAAAATTGTTGTTGAATTATGAATAAACGTAATTACAACAAAGAAATGCAGGACGAGATTTCGTCGATAGGCTGTCGGAAACCGTCGATGCTGTTGCAGTGCTGTTGCGCGCCGTGCGCGACCGCCGTCATAAATCGTCTGAAAGATTTTGACGTTACTTTGTTTTATTACAACCCCAACACGTTTCCGGAAAGCGAATATCAAAAACGCTTTGAAACGCTGAAAGAGTACGTCGATAAGGCGGAACTCGGGCTTAATATCGTTGAAATCGGTTATCGCGACGAAGATTACCTTGCGGCGGTCTCGGGCTTTTCCGACACGACGGAAGGCGGCCCGCGCTGCGCCGTCTGCATAAGAACAAGGTTGACGAAAACCGCCGAATACGCAAAAGAACACGGCTTTGAATACTTTGCGTCCACGCTTTCCGTAAGTCCGATGAAAAACGCCGTCGTCATCAACGACATCGGCGAGGAACTTGCGAAAACGTACGGCGTGAAATATCTCGTCAACGACTTCAAAAAAGAAAACGGATTTCAGGAATCCGTGAATATATCAAAAGAATTCGGGCTTTACAGACAGGACTACTGCGGCTGCGAAGCGTCGAAAAACAGGAGAAATACTTAATTATGGGCAACTCGTTGAACACGAAAAAAATGATGGCAAACTCCCTGAAAGAACTTATTCAGGAAATGCCTTTCTCAAAAATCACAATCGACAAAATCGTCACAAACTGCGGCTATAACCGTCAGACCTTTTATTATCACTTCAAGGATATCAAGGAACTGTTCGAGTGGCTGTATAAGTTTGAAACGCAACAAGTCGTCGGCGACATAAGAAAACTTTCGACGTCCAACGCAATCGACGTTATCATGCGTTATCTTTACGACAACCGCGCGATGACGCTTTCGGCTTTCAATAGTCTTGGGCGCGAATATATCGAAAAGTTTATTTACGAGTCGATTTACGACGCCGTTCACGATCAGGTTATCCAGAAATCCGTGTACGTCATCATCGACAACGAGGATATTGAATTTATCGCAAACTACTTCACGATTACTTACGTCGCGTTGATGGTGCAATGGTTGCAACACGGCATGACCGAAGAAATCGACAGTTTCATAAAACGAATCGGACGTATGATGCAGGGCGCGGTTGACGCCGCGGTGCAAAAAATGCGTAAAGAATAAAAAATACAAATTAAAACCCGACGCGCCGCGTCGGGTTTTTGTTTGCAAAAATTGTCGGAAAAATTATTCTTGTGTCAAAATAACAGTTTTTATGACAACAGGCTCGTTCGGAATATCGTCAAACCACGAGAAACTGTGAGTCGGGACTTTTGAAATGCTTTTCACGACCGCAAGGCTTTCCTCGTCCGAAGTTTTTCCAAAGGCCGCATATTGTCCGTCCAAAAACGCGCAGTCGGCAGAGCAGATGAAAAACTGACTGGACGCGCTGTCTTTGACGTTGGTGCGCGCCATCGAAATCACGCCTTCGCCGTGGTGCAGGTCGTTTTTCACGCCGTTTGACAAGAATTCGCCTTTTATCGTGTCCGCGCCGCCTTTTTCCTTAATCGCGCGACCGTCCGCGACGAAACCGCCGCCTTGAATCATAAAATCTTTTATCGTGCGGTGGAAACAAAGCCCGTCGAAGAAGTTTTCTTTGATGAGTTTTTTGAAGTTTTTGACCGTAATCGGCGCGACGTCTTCGTAAAGATCAAGGTTTATGTTTCTGCCGTCCGAAAGCTGAATCTGAATTTTTGACATAATACACCTCGTATGTTTTCTGTCGGAATTATACCATATTCAAACTATATTTTCAAGGCAATTAAAAAACTTATTGTTTTTTTACAACCTATATGATAAAATATAATAAAAGGTGGGTTATGGCACACAAGAAAGAACAACCGAGAGAACTTACGAAAGAAGAAAAAGTCGCTGAAATATTAAAGCGCGCAAACGTCTCGTACGACTTCAAAAAAGCGCAGGCAAACATTGCGCTCAACACCCGTTGCAAACGCTGCGGCAAGACTTTGTCGAGCCTTGAAAGGGTTGTTTTTGAAAACAAATGCCGCGACTGCATGGTGGAAGAAAGCAGAAAATCCCGCGATAAATTCGTCAGGAAATACATAATAATCGCTTTCTTGTTCATCGTTGCGCTTGTGTTCGGTGGGTATTGTGCAAACGCCGGTACGAAAGCGTGGCGTATCGTCGGCGTCATCGTTTCGGCGATGTTCACGGGCGTGAGCCTCGGATACGTTTTTTATACGAATATGGACAAAATGATGCCCGGCGCGCAACCCAAAGTTCAGGTGTGGCTCGTGTTCGGGCTGGCACTCGGAATTGCGGCGATAATCGCGTTTCTGACGTACTTTTCAAAAAGCTGGATATTGTACGTCGTGCTTATGCTGCTGGTGCTGATTTACGTCGCGTACCTTGCCGTAAAGGAGTTCAATTCCTTAAAGGAAAAGGACAATCTTCTGGGCGTTTACGACAGAAAATCGCGCGACCACGAGTTTATCGATAGCATTACGGAATCCATCAAAGAACGCACTTTACAGGACGAAAACGACAGTGTAAACGCCATTTCTGTCGAAAACACAGATTTTGTTCCTCCTGTCCCGCCTGAGACGGACGGCGAAATTGTCAAGGAAGAAATCATTGAGGTTTCCGACGAAAAAACAGAAACAGAAGAAGATATATCCGTGTCCGTAAAAACTACGGAGCAAGCTGAAATCAAGGACGACGATAACCTTTCGTCCGCCGCGGAGAAGTCCGACGACAGCGGCGATTTCAGCATCTGAAAATGAAATTATTCAAAAAACTTTTTATCAAAGATTATGAAAACACTTCCGATCAGGAAGTGCGTTTTCGTTACGGGATCGTCGCGGGAATTTTCGGGATTATTTCCAACGTTATATTATGCGTTTTCAAAATTCTCGTCGGCGTATTTTCGGGTTCCGTCGCAATCGTTGCCGACGCAATCAACAACCTGTCCGACGCGGCGTCATCCGTCGTTACCGTTTTCGGGTTCAAACTTTCCAACAGACCTGCCGACAGGGAACACCCGTTCGGACACGAGAGGTATGAATACATCGCGGCGTTTATCATCGCGTTTGCGGTCGTACTTATCGGCGTGTTGCTGTTGAAGCAGAGCATTGAAAAAATCATCACGCCCGAAAGCGTCAATATTTCGGCGTACACCTACGTCGTGCTTGCCGTTTCGATAGTCTTGAAGATTTTGCAGGGGTTGATTTACAGAAACTTCGGCAAAACAATCAATTCCGAGGCGTTGAAGGCGTCTGCCGCAGACAGCAGAAACGACGTGTTTACGACGATTGCCGTCCTGATTTCGACGATTGTAATCGACGTTACGGGCGTAAATATCGACGGATACGCGGGGCTTGTCGTGTCGGTGGTCATTATTATTTTCAGCATAAAACTTCTGAAAGAAACGATAAATCCGCTTCTCGGCACCGTGCCCGACAAGGAACTTGTCGCGAAAATCTCCGAAAAACTCAGGCAGTACGACGAGGTTCTGGGTTTCCACGACCTTATGATTCACAGTTACGGCCCGGCGATAACTTATGCGTCGGTTCACGTCGAGGTTGACGGCAGCAAAAACTTTATCGAAACTCACGACCAGATCGACAATATCGAAAGGGATTTTATGCGGGATATGAACGTGCATCTCGTCATACATATGGACCCGATTGCGGTGGGCGATCCCGAAACCGACCTTTTGAAAAAGGAAGTGCAGGACGTCGTCCGCTCGATGAACGAAGATATCACTATTCACGATTTCAGGCTTGTGAAGGGCAACACGCACACAAACGTTTTGTTTGACGTCGTCGTGCCGTACGGGGTGAAGCTCGGCGCGCGCGAAATAAGGCGCGAATTGAACGAAAAGATAAAGTCCGACAAAACTTATTATTATATAATAAACGTCGATAATAAGTACGTTTAAGGGCTTCTTACGCCGTCGCGCCCGAAAGGGCTTTCCGGGCAATTTCAAACAAAAAAACGACAAAAAAATAAGCGGGTTAAGTTGGACTTAACCCGCTTTTCGTTGTGAAAAACTATTTCGCGATCTTTTCGATTTCGTCGAAAATTGCGATGATGACGTCTTCGGAAAGACCTTTCGTCGGGCAGAGAATGCTTACCGAATTTACGCCGTCCGCGAACTTATAGTAGTATTCCTTCGTATAGGCGGAAGCGTCGACGCCTTCGCATTCGCGCGTGAGATAGGTCGTCATATCCGCGTCGTTACCCTTTGAGAAAATCATCGTGAACTTCGGGAATTTCAGCACTTTTTCGCCCGCCTGGAACTTCGTGCGGATATCATCGATATCAATATCGTAATCTTTCGCCGTTTTGATGGTGTCTTTGAGTTTATCCGTCTTGATTTGCTGGAATTGCGAAATCTGGCAGGACGTATCGACAAGCCATTTGCATACGCGCGGGGGCAGGTTTCTCAATTCGTTGAAGCAATACCACAACGGACCGCTGGGGAAGTTGCTGTCTTCAAGGGCTTTATAGACGTCGTTGATGCGTTGCGCGGCGTCGGGATAGCATTTGATGGAAACCTTGTAACTGTCGTCGTTTTCGCGGATAATACCGAAAGATTTGCTGCTGTATTTGAACGTCCAGTCAAGCGCGCCGCGTTTTTTGATGGTGAAAACGTTGGGTTTGCTCATAAAATACGTCGCAAGTTCCTGCGAAGACAGGGTTTTCGTACGGGGCTGATTGAGAATCTCGTCGAATTTCGCACTGCCGACCATATTCACCGCGCACAATTCCATATCGGTTGCGCCCAAGGCGTTGAAAACTTTGACGCTGTCGTCGAATTTCGCGACCTGCATGTAGTATTTTCCGTTGATTTCTTCGATATTCTTCTTATAGAAGTTGTCAATCTGGAAGCTGGAAAGTTCCACCGTTCTTTTGGTCGTATTGAGCGCGACTTCGGGTTCAAGAAGGTGATCGCTGATTTCCTTGGAAATCTTTTCGTCCTTTTCCTTTTCTTTGACTTCCTGCTTAATCTGTATATTTTCTTTCAGCGCGGCGCCGATAGGTCTTCTCTTTGACGTGCCTGCCGTGAGTAACGTGATAAGAAGCAACAGAAGTTGCGCGATGAACGGGATTAACGGCACGATTTTCGCAATCGAGAAGGGCGTTGTCTTGTCGTAAATCACGAAAATATAAACGTATGCGGAGATGGCGGCGCAAATTACCGACAAAACGATGATGAGGATTTTCAGCAGACGGAAGTTCTTTTCGGGCGAAAGTTTCGCTCTCAACCTTTCGGAACGCTGCGCGAGCGTAAGTTCTTCCTTTTTGGGTTTTTCCGCTTTCGCGTCGGCGGCTTTATCCTTCGATTTTTTGTCGGGTTTGCCTTTTTTCGCGACGACTTTTTTGTCTTCCGTCACCGGCTGTTCTTCATTTTCGGTAACGGCTGCGGGCGTTTCTTCCGCGGGCGTTTCTTCCTGTTTTTCTTCGGTTGCGGGTGCGGATTTTTCCGCCGCTTTTTTTACCGTAGCGGCTTTTTTCTCGCGCGGTTTCGACGGTTTTTTCACGGCTTGTTTTTCGGTTTTTTCAACCTTTTCAACAGGCGTTTCGCCGTCCGCAACAGGGCGTTCTTCCGACAAATCGGGCAGGGGGACTGCCTCGGATTCAGCGTTTTCAGTCACTTCCGGGGCCGCTTCGGGCGCGTTTTCTTCAACGGGGATTTCGGCTGTTTCGACGGGAGTTTCGGCTGCTTCGACAGTGGGTTCCTCGGTGGGTTCCGCAGGGGTTTCCGACATCGTGATTTCGCCTTCGTCGAACATCGAAGGATCGAAAGTTGCCGCGCCGATTTCGGGCAATTCGTCCGCCGCAGGTTCCGGTTCGGACGGGCTGTCGCTTTCTTTTCCCGCCTTTTCTTCGGCGGCGAAAGACTCATACTGACCTGCCGCAAATTCAGCCGCGGCAAGGGCGTCTTCGAGACTCAGAGGCTGCTTTGCTTTTTCGGTTTCGTCAACGGTTTCAGGACTTACGGAAGGCGTTTCTTCCGCGGCGATTTCAGCATTTTCCGTCGTGCTTTCCGCCACGTTTTCGGTAACGTTTTCCGCATTTTCCGTCACGTTTTCGGTAATGGTTTCCGTCACGTTTTTGGCCGTTTCCAAAGTGTCGTCGACATTGACTTTCTTTTTTGTTGCCATAATGTATCTCCTTAAAATTTTGAGCGGATATTTGTGTTTTGTATCATAAATTATAATAAAGGAAAAAAGTATTGTCAATGCTTTTTTCGGTCGCGTCGGAAAAAATAATGATTTTACACGGCGGAATTTTTTTTGACCGACACAAAAGCGACTTTATAATGCAAAAACGAACGATAAAGTATATTATTTTGCACATAAAAAATTGCGTTTTTTTGGCGAATTTTTACGAAAAAACGTCGGTTTTTTGAAAAATCCGGAAAGCAAATGCACGGCGGAATTTTATTGTACGACTGTATAATTTCGTACGAAAGTGTTGAAAACCCGTGCCAAAAAAATCAAAATAATTTTCCGAAAAATTTGAAAAATACCTTAAACCGCCGTAATTCCACCTGATTTTTTTATGTTTTTGCAATATTTTGTGCCGAAATTTTTTTTAATGTTGAATTTTAACAAGTCGTATGTTATAATAAATTAGCAAAAGAATATTTTTTGTTTTGACAAAATAATTGCGAGGTAATATGTACAAGTATTCTTACAAGGCACTTTCGCCGGAAGGAAAACGCGTAAGCGGCACGATCACCGCCACGAGCGAAGACGACTTCAATCAGGTCATTTCGTCGCGCGGTCTGAAATGCTATTACGTCCATGCCACGGGAAAGGGCGACGCAAGCAAACTTTCAAAACTCGACACCGCGCTGGTGTTGCAGTTTTGCCGACAGCTCGCGTCGATGCTGAACGCCGGCTTGCCTCTTATTAAGTCGCTGGAAATGCTTTACGAACGCACCGAGAAACCGAAACTCAAAAACGTGCTTGCCGCATTGTTTGAAGAGGTTCAGAAAGGTAACTCTCTTGCGGAGTCGATGGGTGCGCTTCCGGGCGTATTCCCCAACCTTCTCGTGAGCATGGTCAAGGCGGGCGAAATGAGCGGTAAACTGGAAGAGACTCTTATCCGAATGGCGGACTATTACGAAAAGGAAAAAAAGAGAAGAGGGCAAATCAAATCGGCAACGTCGTATCCGAAAATCGTTTTGGCGATTTGTCTTGTCGTCGTTGTGGTTTTGCTTGTCTGGATTATGCCGAAGATGATTTCGATGGTGTCCGAAGATAAGTTGCCGCTGGTCACGAAAATCCTGCTGAAAATCAAGGACTTCATCATGAAGGACTACATTCTGATTATCGGCATCGTCGCCTCGCTTATTATTTTCATCCCGATCGTTAAGCGAATCGAGGCGGTTGACCTTTTCGTTTCCAAAATGAAAGTCAAAATGCCGGGCATCGGAAAATTGCAAAAAATGATTTATACGTCGCGTTTTGCAAGCTCGCTTTGCACGCTGACGAGTTCGGGCGTACATCTTCTTGACGCGCTGACGATGGTGTCGGAGATGATGGACAACACTTACGTATCAAGACAGATCGACGACGCTGTCGAAGCAATCCGCAGGGGCGAGTCGATATCCGCCGCGTTGCAGACGGTCGACGCGTTCGATCCGCTGCTTACGACAATGATATTCGTCGGTGAAGAATCCGGTTCTCTGGACGAGGTTCTCGGGCAGACCGCCGCTTATTTCGAAGACGAAGCGGACACTGCAATCAAGAGTCTTACCGCAATGATAAACCCCGCCCTTATGGTTGTAATGGCGGTTGTCATCGGCGTAATACTTATCGCAATACTTATGCCTATGTTCTCGATGTACGACTCGATAGGCACGGATACCGAATAAAGGGTAGATTTGGAGCAAAATTATGATTTACTACTACTTGAACAACGACAAACTCAAAGCGATGTTTGCGACGGCGGGCGGAAAGAGAATCACCGTGAAAGAATTTTACGATATGGATTTCCCCAGTGAATTTCTGAACGACCCGAGCGCAACCAATATCGACCTTCAACTTACCGAAGCGATGCTCGATATGATCCGCAAAAACGATATCAAGTCGAAAGCGGCGAAATTCGTCCTTGAAAACAACAAGATACCGTTCCGCGAGATGATTTTGCCTTACGCAAAGCCGTCGATTCTGTATCCGATAATTTCGGCGGAACTTTTCACGGATAAAAAACTTGCGGAAAGCCACACCGTCGACTTTGTCGAGATCGACAGAAATATCGAAGATCCCGACGAAGAGATGCAGGAAGCCGCTTTGAACTCCCCCGAAGAGGGCGAGGAAGAACAGGAAGAGAAGAACGAAAAGAAAAAGAAAGCGAAAAAGGCGCGTCTTATGATCACGTACATAGACAACCTTGTCATCGAAAACCTGAAAAAGTGCTGCCGCGAAGTCGGCATGAAACTTACGGCAATCGATATTTCGCAAAGCGCGCTGTCGAAACTCGTCGATTTTATGAAAGAAGACCTGCCGCAATATTTCGTGCTTGTCGACTATCGCATGACGTCGATTACGTCGTATCTTTTCGCGGATTACAAGCACGTCTTCTCGCTGTCGAAACCCATTTATTCGATGCCCAACGAAAACTATGCGAACGAAATGGCGTTTTTCATCAACGACTTTTCCGGCATCGTGAGCGAGGCGATTCAGTTCTTCCGCTCGAAATATACCGATTACAAATTCGACGACGTGTTTATCACGGGCGACCTTGACAGGTTCCAGTCGGTCGAAAGCGACCTTTACGGTTTCATGGGGCTTAACGTCAAGATGCTTCCCGTACCCGAAAGCGTATCGGGCGTCGAGCAACTTGATTTCAACGCGCTTGCACCGCTTATCGGCACAATGCTCAAATAACGAGGTGGATTATGGCAAAGAGAAAGAGAAACATAGATTTTATCGCCGCGCAAAAGGCGATGGGAAAATCGGGGCAAAGCACCTCGTTTGAGTTTATTCTTGTCGTTACGGTCGTCGTGGTGGCATGCGCGATGGTCGGGTGGTATCTTGTGGCGCGTTCGCAGTACAACACTGCCGTGTCCGACCTTGAATCCGCCAAGACGGAACTCACCAATCAGAAAAACACGCTTGCCAAGAACGAAGACAAGTTCAAAAACTTCACGGTGATGCTTGACAAAAACGGCAACCCCGTGACGAAAGGCACCGACAAATACGGCAACACGATTTACCAATACGAGTCGTTGACGGAAGTAGCAACGCGCGTTGCAAACGCACTTGCGGGCGCGCAGGCGACGTCGAAAGAAGCAGACGCCGCGATAAACCTTACCGGCACGATTTTCGACATTATCTTCACAAGCGCGCAAAAGACGGAGTGCAAGGTGACGCAGTTCACTTTCACCAACGGCAGGATCACGTTAAAACTTACGGGCAAGGGTTCCCAGTCGATGAGAAACTATGTTTCGGCGATTAAGGAAAACGGCAGCGGCTATATTCAGAGCGTCGAGCCGTCGATGGACACCGCCACCGATTTTTCGGTAAGTTTCGACGTCGTGAACGATAAACTTTTCGGCGGCAGCGACAAATAAGGAGGACGGGAAAATGACGATTAACAGAAAAGAAAAAGTATTGATTTTCATACTTATCCTGTTCCTGCTTGTAGGCGGCACGTACACACTTGGCATCATGCCGAAAAACAACGACAAAAAAACCGCTCAGGAAGAGTTGCAGACGGTCGAAGGCGACATCGCGAAGGTCAAAAAGCAAACCGACGCGGTGAGCCCGGCAAGGTACAACAAGCTCGTTGAAGAAATCAGACAAAACGAGGCGGCGTACAAGCAGCTCACCAGCACCAAAAACAACCTTAACGAGGAGCTTCTGCCCAGCAATATGCCCGGACATCAGGACTCTGTGGCGATTGCGGAAACGCTGTACAAGTTCTTTGGCGACCTTGGTTTCAACGTTGAGATAAGCCTTGGCAGGCCCGTCACGACGTCCACCAAAAAGGTTTACACCATATCGAGCGCATACAAGACGGACATGCAGACGCTTTACAAGGTGACCGACGCGATCGCGCGCGTGAAGTCGTACAATCTGACGTATCTTTCGATGACGCCGGACGGAAACAACGTTTCGGGCACGTTCTCGATGACGATCACGTACATTCTGAACGAATAGCACGACATTACTTGTGCGGAAGCGGCACCTTAAAATAAAGGATATTATATTATAATATAACAACAAGTTACGAAAACGCGCGAAAGCGCAGTCGCAAAGATAAGACGGGAAAAATAAAAAAGTACGATTGACGGAAGGAGGTCAATTATGCTGACGTTATTAAAAAATATAGAAAGGTTTAACAAGCGGTACAATAAAAAACGCGGCAGCGCGATGCTTATGGTACTTATGACTATGGCGATTATTATCGTCGTAGGCACTTCTATGCTCTTTGTGACGCTTTCCTCCTTCTCGAACAGCATTGCGGACACCCATCAGGAACGCGCGTACAACGCCGCGCTCGTAATGACCGAAACGCTGAAAAGCTCCTCATATCTCGGCAAACTTATCGAAAGCAATACCTTTGAGCTTGAACAAGATACTCCCGTCAAACTCCAATTCGACAACGGCGATCTTGATGATAAACTTGACGATTTCACAATAATCAACGGTGTGAAAGTTTACATCACGCTTACCAACGCTTCAAAGGTAAAGACGTCGCTTGACAGCGTGCTTGTCGACGTAAGGGGCGTAAAAGGCTCGCAAGAAAGAACGGTGAGCTTCACTTATAACAAAGAAACGACAGTTAAAAACGTTACGCTCAAAGACACGTTCGGCAACGCCTTGGTAACCAACAACGACTTGGGCGGTGAAAAAAAACGCGACGACCTTGTTTTCAAGAGAATCGAGGGCGATATTTCAATAAACTGTTGGGATGAAGAAGTCGTGAACGGGAAAACCGTGAAGAAGATGACCACCCGATACTTCAACCCGATTATTCTTGAAGGTCTTACGGGAAGTATCTTTGCCAACGGCGACCTTATTATCGGCGCTGCCGACAACGTTATAAAAGTTCAGGGCAATATCTATTGCGACGGCAACCTTACAATACGCGGGCTTGACCTTGGCGTAAATCTTCCCGCGCTTTTCAAAAAAACGTACAACAAAAAATATATCAAATACAGCACAATCGGCAACAAGACTTTTGCAGGCTTCGATATCCTTGGCACCGGCGAATACATAGAGCGCGAACAAGAGGGCAAAGTGAACGAGGCGATGTATCTGAAATACAAAACGAAAAACGGCGACCACGACTTTTTGCCGTTGCAGGTTTATGACGAAGTCTCGCACTATACCCTTATGGACCTTGCGCCTGAAAACGCCGAAACGTACACTTTCTGGACAAGAAACTGGGAGAAACGCGGTGAGGTTGAAGAAGTCACGATAACGCTCAGGGTATTAGGAAAAGATAATGAATTACACCCGGTGGATGCAACGTACAATAATAAAAACGGCATCAATAACGCGCAATATCTCGGCGCGACGATGTATTCCACGCCCGAATGCAAACCCGAAGACATGATAATGCAGTATCCGAAGGGCGGCAACGTATATTGCAGCGGCGATATTATCTTTGACAGGGTGAACTATGGATACAACTGGGTTTATGCGCCGAAAGCATTAGGCAGCAGCACCGAATACATATATCACGACCTGGCGATTTATGACAGCACCGGCAAAGGTAAAATAGATGCTTCAAAGAAAGAAGATTGTGATAAAGTTGAAGACGCCACTGTGTCTTACAACAAAACCAAGATGAGGGGCGACATATTCTGCATGGGACGCATGATTATTGCGCCCGAAAATCTTGTTCTCACGTCCGAAAGCACAGGCAATAAAGACATGTTCACAAGAATGAACGGTTCAAACTTCAACCGTTATTTCGACAATGAAACTTTAAAAAGCGAAAATTTCTTCTCACGTCTGAAAACATTGCTTGGTTTTGACGGTAAAAAGTGGAACAAAAACGCAGGCAGCTTTAATTACGACGCATACAAGGAAACAGGCTCTTATAGATTTGAATACAAAAGAGAAAATTTATTAACTTATAATTTTGTGCACAGTTTTACGGATAATAGTAAAGTCGAAAGCTTTTTAACCGCGCTAAAAGACTTCGGACAAAGCAATTTGAAAAACGCCTTGGTAGGAGTATTTGACAAAACAATAAACGACAGCGTATATATCTTAAAAGGGGACGGCTACTTGTCCGCGGAGGGAATAGACGGCGGCGTGCATAAAGAGTATCGCCCCGTAGAATTCAGCGAAACTTCCAATCTTTATATCTATAACTGGGCTTACAAGTCGCTTATTGAAAATACGGAAAAGAAAGAAGGCTCGGAAGAAAAAGTAAAGGTACAGCGCCAACTTAACAGCACTTCACTGGTGCGGGAGTCGCGCGTGGACATCGATGAGACCTCGGTCAGCACGGTAAACGACGTATCTTACAAAGCCGCGCTCACTGTAAAATATCGGACTCTCAAAGTAAACGAGATTTACTTAGGCAGCGGCAATATCGAGGCTGTCGGTATCAACGCGTTCGGTTACGAAAGCGACGCCGGCGTGATAGCGAAAAAAATCGACACCAAGGGCGAGATGATTTCAAGCGAATATCAGGAGCATAGTCTTCTTGATCTTATTATGAAAGTCAATGGTTGTGACGAAGATAAGGCACTTAAAGAACTGAAAGAAAAATATTTGAAGTTTGACGACAACGACAACATATATACGGGATATGCCGACTTAACGTACAGCATTAAGGATGACGAGAAAGGCAATGACTGCGTCTTCCTGAAATATGATCTTATCGCATTAGCCTACTATAAATGCACGGATTATGAAAGGCATGGGGATACAGACAGGACAATTGAATGGACAAAAGAGAACGGAAAACAAGCAGAATATCTTTTAGTACCCAGAGTGTTGTATAAGTTTTTGGACAAAAAGTTTTATATTGTTGATCAATACTCAGACAGTCTGAAACCATATACAGCTTACAACCTCGACGAACTGGATAAATTTATGAAAGATGCCGGGTTTACTGATGACGAAAAGGCAGTAATTCAGCGGGTAATGGAAAATAAAGACAATGAAGACAATAAAGACAATAAATTCAAATTCAAATTCAGCGACGGATTATACGGAATCGATGAAAATACATTGAAAACAGTCGTGAAGAATTATGTGGACAAACGAACAGTAATTAAAGAAAGGTATACAATCGCTCAGGTTTTCGGTGATGGTACGTTCGGTTTTAACTTTACCGTTGGTGGCGGAAGAAAGGGTGAAATCAGAAAACTTGCACTTAATGTAGGGACGTATAGCTTTGCCGACAACTTAGGAACCACAGGCATCATTGCGACGAATAAAAACAAGGCTGAGTATAATAACCCGAAAATAGTCTTAACGTATGATGACATAGAAGACTTGGTTGAAGATTATGCCGATGATGTTAAACAGCTGGCGCTTTTAAGCAATAGCAACAACAACAGTTTCAAGGCGATTACGGGCAAAAAAGACGACGTGAAGAATATGATTTCTGCCGACACGACAACCAGCGTTGGCACAGCAGCATTCTTATCCGTGCGTGCGTTCAGCGGCGAAGACCACGGGATGTATCTGCGCTCATCCAACGCGCGGTATGCAAACGCGGACAAAAATTCAAGCGTTTCAGCGGTTTTCAGGGAAATTATCGATGAAGGGTTTGCAAAAATCGCAATACTTAAAACAACCAAACTCACCGAAGATGATATGCGCCAACTAATCAAAGACAAAACAATTAAGGTCAAAGAATACAACCAGGTAAGCGAAGTACAGGACAACAAGTCGCTGAACCCGTTAAGGGAGCTTAAACAGGATTATTTAATATTGAAAGAACTGTACGAAGGAAGTAAAAAAATTTCTATCGACGAGCTTAACAATATGTGGGCAAATGATGATCCAAAGGGTAGAACTAACTTCTATGATGTTGACCATCTTGCGAACATGAATGGTCTTGTTGAATTTCTCGGGATAGAGATTAAATGGAAAGAGAAAAATATCAATAATGTATGGACGTACATCAGACACAGGCTTACGAAAATTGGCTCCGACAATAAGTTTTATGCGATTTACAACGGCAGCGAACCCGACACAAGCGTGCGCGTTTTACGGTTCACAAACAGCATCGACAACAACGTCACGCCGTTGACTTGCGACAATACTTTCGGCTTGGATCCGCTGTATTGTACTTATGACGACAATGGAAATCCCATTGGCGGAAATCAAGGCGGTGTATTTACCAATATCAAAGGCTCGCTGAGCGGATTACGTACGCAGGTTGACTATACCATATCCGAAGACACGTATTTCAACTTTGGTCGTTCTGGCGGCGGTATAAATACCGGGTTAGAAGGTCAATCCTCCGTTGTCTTTGGCGCGAGCAAAGATGGCGGCGTAATCGACACGATTAACCAACTGAACAATACAAAACGTATGAATATTACAATCGACGCAACCGAAAAAGACGTCTACGTTTATATCAACGCGCCTTCGAAATATATCAAAGTCAATGTCGAAAAAGGGGAGAAAGGTTCATACGTGAAAAACGGCGACGAGTACACGCTGGTCGGCGAAGGCAAGGGCGATTACGAACTTCAAGCGGGCATTGAGTTCAGAAAATGCAGCTGGCGCGTTAAGGGCACACACAACGCCTATATTATGCTTGTCGGCGACACTTCCATCAATGCAAACGCATATAAGCTCAGCGTCAACATGGGCGGCGGTATCAACGACGACTCGGCGGACAGAAGTGACTCGATGCTCGGCACGCATTTCTACTCGGGCTTCTACACCACCTATTCGGGTTCTTATACGATGAACGGTGAAAACGAAAGCAGCCTTAAACTTGCGGCAAAAGAAGTCAACACCGTTGAAAGCGGCAATCTGTGCATTATCGGGACGATGGGCAACCAGTTGCTTCTGGGACGTGGCGGTTATATCAACGGGTTTGTGTATCTTCCCAACGGTAAATACGTCAACAACTCCACGGGCTTTTTGGGAATTCTGCCCAACGCATATTCAAACAACAACCAGGCAACAATTGTCGCAAAAGATATTTCGGTCAAAGGCAGTAATATCGGAAACCTGGTCTTCCAGGCGTTTGACGTATCGTCAAGCGCGGGCGGCGCTGGCAGCGATATCGATATCGACTATATCGAATCAAGCGAAAAGAAAACTTATACCAAATGGACATTTGGCGGGTACTATTACGGCTAAAATGAAAAAGGTTTTGAAACGCTTAAAACTGAATAAAAAAGGTTTTACCTTTGCCGAATGTATCGTTGCAATCGCGTTGTTTGCGATCGTCGGCACGCTGGCGTTCACCATGTTCAACACGGCGACGCGCTATATGTCCAAGGCGAAAAAGGAAGAAGCCAAAAGGTCGCAGGCGCAGGAGCAGGCTCTTTTGAACACGTTCAAGTACAACGACAGGTATATCGTGTATCCGCACAGTATTTTGCAGGTATCGTACATCAAGGTGACGCAAAACAACGTGGAGCAAAACGTGCCGCAGTACGCGGCGG